>ERZ777305.665-NODE-665-length-53667-cov-5.754607_pt1 | contig 53667 bp, 46 predicted proteins | sample MGYA00374965_ERZ777305 | MGnify/ENA primary metagenome ERZ777305 (study PRJEB29328, sample SAMD00013331) | mouse gut metagenome | study: EMG produced TPA metagenomics assembly of the Metagenome analysis of fecal microbiota from mouse which was promoted...
CGCTGTAAAAAGAATCCTAACTGCAATGTTGTCCTTATCTAAATGACATTGCATATAACCCTCAATCTTTTTCAAATAAGAAACATACATGGAATGAAATTGCACAAGCTATGTGTCAATCAGAATTGGTACATGAAACAAATGTTATATTTAGTTTCGTACCTATCATAGCAACCAAATGGTTTGGATCATTTTATGTATTTTTTATTACATCTATTTGCGGTGCTATCTTCGATTTAATATTTGTTATCATGCAAAGATATAATAGACCGCGTGTGATAAAAATAGCTTTAAGAAAAAGGTAGTTCTGACCGTCTAAAAGAACAGATAAGCGGGGTAGAATAAGGAAACAGCAACTTTTGTACTTGCGTACATTATAATTATATGATAAAGTTAAGTCGAACAAAAATTTATAAAAATTTAAGAAATTAGGTTAACATGCATGTACATTATAGATAAAATTGCTGACAGCACGGATTGCTTTTGCAGGTTTCGTTTTCAAAAGGCATAAAGAAAAAGTATTGTTGGGTTTTTAAAATAATGCTTTCTCTTTATGTCTTTTTTCTATGGGAAATTATTGGGAATATAAAGGCAACAGGTCATGTATCCGGATAAACAGGTCATCTGTCAGTAAGAGCATGGTTTTGCTAAGATTCTGGTATGATGCTTATGAAAAATAAAATATGAAAAGCAAAAAGTTATGGCCAGGAAGGAGAATAATATTTGTGAGCGAAGGAATACATACAGAAGATGCAAAGACGGAAACAAATAAAGAGTCCTCTGCACTGCCGGGGCATAACAAAATGACGGGTAGATTTAGCAAGAAACAGTGGGGAATCATGGGTGTAGTGGCAGTGATTCTCATTGCCCTGTTAATCGGGATTGGCATCAACCATTCACCGGCGGGCCGCCTGGCAAAGCAGTTGGAACTTGGCCAGAAGTATCTGGAAGAAATGAAGTATGAAGAGGCGGTGGTAGCGTTTAACAATGCAATCGAGATTGACCCGATGAACGCGGATGCATATCTGGGACTTGTGGAAGTCTATATCCGTACGGGTGACTTTGATAAGGCATATGAATATGCCGCAAAAGGGTATGAGCTGACCGGAGATGAGCGCCTGCAAGAGAAAATGGATATGATTGAGAGTGGAAATATAACGGCATCTAATGGTTGGGTGATGAAGCAATGTTATTATGATTATGAATATGATCTGGGTTTTCTAGGATATGTTACCTGGACACACGATATGCAGGGAAGAGTGGAAACAACCAGTATTTATGATAAAAATAATCAATTGATTGCTACAGGAGATAACCAGTATGATGAAAATGGGAATTTGGTAGTCAAGTATGTTGGGACTCCTATATATAGTTTTGACTCTCATGGGGCGGTGTATAATTCTCAGGGTGAAATACTTGAAGAGGCAACTTTAGAACTGTCTAGATATGAATATGAATATGACGCTGAGGGTAGATGGGTTGGAAGGAAAATATATGACGAGCTCGGCAACCTGGAAATACGTGACGAATATGAGTATGATACAGAGGGTAGGCACATTGGAAGCAGGCACTATAATAAATCTGGTGATTTGACTTCTTATACGGTAGAGGAATATGATGGGGAAGGTAATTATAAAGGATGGAAGGAATATGATAGTTCTGGGAACTTGCTTTCTGAAACGAAATATGAATGATGATATAACGATTCAATCAAATGAGGCAGTAAAATGGCAGTTCTATTAAAAGGCACCATACTGGAAAATACATATGAGATTATAGAAGAAATCGGTTCCGGAGGCGGAGGCGTTGTCTATAAAGCACGCCATCTCAGACTGCAGACCGATGTGGTCGTCAAGAAGATGAAAGACGAAGTCCGGGGTAAGTTAAAGTCCCGTCAGGAGGCGGACATTCTCAAGAACCTGAAACACCCCTACCTTCCCAGGGTCTATGATTTCATAGAGACAGAAGACGGCGTGTACACGGTCATGGACTTCATTCATGGAGTCACCTTGCTTGAAGCCCTCAGAAAACATGGGAAATATACGGAAAAGCAGGTCAGGAAATGGGCCGGACAACTGGGCGAGGCGTTAGATTATCTGCACAGTCAAAAACCGGCTATCATCCATAGTGATATCAAACCGGCGAATATCATGTTGACACAGGACGATAATGTCTGCCTGATTGATTTTAATATCGCACTTGCCATGGGCGGAACCATGGAGTCTTCCGTGGGAATCAGCGCAGGATTTTCTCCGCCGGAACAGTACCGCGATTCTGCTTTGTATGCTAAGATGTTGCACAAAGATACAAAGCAGAGGGCTGTGTCCGCTGATGCAATGGAAGACAAGACGGAGGTGTTAGCGCACACAGATAAGGACAAGACGGAGGTGCTGGCAGATACAGACAAGGATAGAAATGAAGTGTCTGGTTATACTGACGAAGATAAAACCGAAGTCCTTGAGAGCACAGACGAAGATAGGACAGAAATTCTACCGCAGGTGAAAACCACTGGCACATCTCAGAATCCTACTGCGAAGTATACACAATATATTGGCAGAGGCATAGATACCCGTTCCGATATATACAGTCTTGGCATTGTGCTTTGCTATATGCTGACAGGTATAGAGCCCTCTGCGGATTTTGAGAAAAGGATTCCCCTGTCTGAAACAAATACGGCTGTCAGTGAGGGCTTTGCTTGTATTCTGGACAAGATGACACAACCGGCACCGGAGGACAGGTATCGGAGTGGTACGGAATTTCTAAAGGCAGTCAGGAATTGTTATAAGCTGGACCGCCGTTATATTGCGATGCACAGGAAGCAGACCGTTATGCAGTTTGCGTCGATTGCCTGTCTGGTTATAGGGATTTTGTTTATCTTTAGCGGACTGTATAAGATACGCGTGGAAAAGAACGGAGCCTACTATGGCTTCTTACAGCAGGCTGTAGAAGCCATGAACCAGTATGAATTGGAAGATGCGGGGAATCTGTTGGAAAGTGCGAAAAAGATATCCCAAGAGAGAATCGATGCATATGTTGAGGAAGTTTATCTGCTGTACTTGAGCGGAAAATATGAAGAGTGCATTTCCCTTGGAGAAAAATATATCAATACAATGCCTTTTCGGATGGAATCCCAAGAAGACGAAGAGCAGATGGGTAATCTCTATTATATCATGGGAAATGCCTGTTTCGAGACCCAGGATTATACCAATGGGGCGGACTTTTTCGGACATGCGCTGGAATACTATGCGGATAACGGGGCTTATTACAGAGACTATGCCATTACATTAGCTAAAATGGGACAGGCTGACCGGGCGCAGGATATATTGGACAGCGGCATTGCCAGGGGGATTGGACAGGACTCCATCTATATGGCGCAGGGTGAGATTGCCCATGTCAGGGGGCAGTATGAAACGGCAGTGGAGTGTCTGAGGCAGACAATCCTATTGGCAGAAGATGTGCAGATGCAGAAGCGAGCAATTCTTTTGTGTGACGATGTGTATAAGAGTATGGGGGATACCGTGCTTGACGAAGAGATTGCGCTTTTGGAGCAATACAGCGTTTCGTTTGCGGATAATGGAGCATTGGACATAACGGAACGTTTGGCACAGGCTTATACCCGCAAAGCGCAGACGGATGAGGTACAGGCACAGGGCTGTTATGAGAAAGCGATGGATTTGTTTCTTTCCATTTATGAAGAAGGATATGTTACCTATCAGCTTCAGGAGAATATAGCCATTTTGTATGAAAATCTGCAGAGGTTTGATGAGGCGGAAGCTATGCTTCTCTCCATGGTGGAGCGTTATCCGGAGCGGTACGAGGTGTATAAGAGGCTGGCCTATCTGGAAGCGGACAGACAGCAGGTGAAAGAAAATGCAGACCGGGATTATCAAAAGATGCTTGGGTATTATGAACAGGCAGTGGAACGGTATACCGGAAAAGAACAGGATGCGGAAATGGAAATGCTGGAAGTCATGATGCAGGAGATTAGGGACGGCGGTTGGCTGTAAATGCTCTGTAAGCCAGGTTATCATGACTACAAAGATAAAACGGGAGAATGGGGATGAGTGGGATAATGGTTTTGTTTGGGGGCATTGGCATGGTGGTGCTTTCCGTGATTTTATTGATTGTAAGTGTGGCGTATCGAAAGACGGCAGGCAGGAAAATCAGGGACGAACTAATGCGGGAGTATGAATAAAGAACCGGATAGATAGTGTAAGAATTATGCTCATGGGCGATGGATGAAAAGTTGAGGAAGCGGTGCTTAAGACAGCGTGAGGAGTGAAGTGATGACTGACAAAATGATAAAGAAAACAGAAGTATCCGCATCGAAAGTGGTTGTAGACGAACACGTAGAAATGAGGGAAGCATCTGCCCCAAAACCACCAAAGAATAGAAAGATAATGGCTTTGCTAATCGCAGCCATAGCAGTACTGACTGCTATACTTGTCGGGAGCAGTATTTATAATACGCCGACAAACCGCCTGAACAGGCACTTGGATATGGCAAATAAATATTTAGAGGCGACGGATTATGAGCAGGCGGTTGTTGAGTTTGACAAGGTAATCGAGATTGATCCGATGTATGCGGATGCGTACTTGGGTAAGGCAAAGGCGTATGTTGGATTAGATAATTATGATATGGCAGTCGATACTTTGGAGACGGGTTATCTGGCTATACCGGAAGATGCTGTCATGAAAGCCGCTTTGACTGATATATATATGGAGATTGTGGAAGACAGCGGTGAGGGAAAGACATATCAGGAGAAACTGGAGATTTATGACCGTTTAATAGAATTAGAAGGACAGAATGAGGATGTACTAAGTGGATTAGAAAAGTGTCTGGAGCAATATATCAATGTACTGTTGAAAGAAGAAAAAGCTGATGAAGTGAGGAAACTGGTTGACAAATATAAGGATATTTTAGCTGGCACAGATTTTGATACCTTTTTGGCACAAGTAGAAATGCGTCTTAGAGAAATTGGGTATAGTAGTCTTTTGAGTGCCATGCAGGAATTGATTGTAGCAGAGAATTATGATCGGGCGAATGAATTGGTGCAAACCCAGGATTATCAGGATATGATTGCGTCTTTGCAGGAAGGTGAATCATATTATTATGGAGAACGCGATCAGAATGGAAAGCGGGATGGTATGGGAATTGCAGTAGTTTCTGGACATTATGGGGCATATTATTATTATGGTTCATGGAGCGCAGGGGTAAAAAGCGGGCAAGGAACGGCGGTTTCTTTAACGCCAGAGTATACAATATCTCCATATGGGCTATATACAGGAATGTGGGAAAACGATTTGCCAAATGGACAAGGCGAGGAAAGGTATCAGGTTATACAAAGCGAACTAGAAGAAGACACAGGCAGATATTCATTGTATCGTGGGTTTTTCAGAGATGGACTATATCACGGCGAAATATACATAGAGGTGATATGGTGGGATGAGCTGAGAAGCTATCGAGGAACGGCGGAAGATGGGGTGTGGAAATTGCTGAGTGATGTGGAGGATGGTGAAGCAGTCATTTTGCAATGTGAAAGCGAAGATTCATCTGGAATGTGGTGCGATATAGAAGATAATAAAGATAATGGGGTGGCTTGGTTATTGCCATCTTCCTATTGGGAAGAAAGTGAAACGGATTAAGAAAGCATTACATTACTTTTGAATTAGTCAGGATAGTTGATATTTGTAATAAATACAGGAGACAGCTACAAATGCTACTATTATCATCTTACATAACCAAATATAAAACCCCGCTCCTCATCCTCGCGTCCGCATTGGCCCTCTTTCTTCTACTGTTCTTCCTGAAGAAATTCCTGCGATACCGTGAGAAGAAGCAGGAAATTACGCAGGCGGCTGCGGACCGGATGCGGGACGAGAATTTAAATAGTATTATCTTAAACAGTCACGCGGCCACAGGCGGCCGGGAAATCTACAAGCCCTATGACGTGGATTACAGCAGTAAGGAAAAGGGCGGCCCTAACAAGGGCAACAGTCAGGATATATCGTCCGGGAAATATCATCAGCCCATGTTACAGCTGGTTGAAAAGACAGAGCTTTCCACCAGGAAATTTGTCTTAAATCCGGCGAAGCGGATACGCATCGGGAGCGATTTGCAGGATAATGAAATCTCTGTTCTGTCACAGGGAGTTTCGCCCCATCATTGTGAGATTTTTGCCGCAGGCGGCGGTGTATACATTAGAAATACGGGAAAGAGCACCCGTACCATCATCCGGCGAAAGAAAGAACAGGCCCTTGCGGATGATAAGGGAATAAGACTACAGTCAGGCGATCGTATTTTGCTGGGCACTGTTTCTTATGATATCACGATTACGGAGTAAGAGAAATTACGGAGGATAAAGGCATGAGTTTGGTTCTTTCCATTCATAGTCCGAAAGCGTTTCAAGAATTTTTGCTTCCGGCGGTCAACAACGCGGAGCATTCCATTATATTAAGTAAAGATGTTTTTGTCTTGGACAGGGACGTTGAACTGCGGATGGAGGTCATAGAGAATCACTGGCATTTTCTTGCGGCAGCAGGTTATGTGGTCGAAAGCGCAGTAGATAAAACAGATTATGCCGGCGTCAATCTGAAAGATAAGGACTTGCTCACGATTCTTCTGACAGGCGGAGAGACCATATCTGTGATGGTGGATGCGCTGGAGAGTCCTTTTCGGGTTTTTGAAAAATATGATGTGCGAAACATTTCGGAGGTTACGATCGGCAGTGCCGAGCGTAATGATATTCAGTATAATACAAGGAGTCTGATTTCCAGGGAGCACGCGGTGATCAGTAAAAGGCAGGGACAGTATGTCATAGAGGATAAGAGTGCCAACGGTATTTTTGTAAATGCTGTGCGCGTGGTGGGAAGCAGGCAGCTTTCGTTTGGAGATTGTGTACATATATTTGGGTTATGTCTGGTCTTTCTGGGAGAGGTTCTGGCAGTAAATACCTATGCGGAAAATGTGCAGATAAACGGGCAGAAATTCATACCTTACAAACCGGCGCCCCACAGCATTCTTCCGCGGATGGAAGAGCATAGAGAGAAGGTGCTCTATCACCGGAGCCCGAGACTGCTTTATAAGATTGACAAGGATACCATAGAGATTGAGCCGCCGCCGTCTCCAAAGACTCTGAACAAGAAACCGATCGGTATGCTGATTGGGCCTTCCATGACCATGGCGCTTCCAATGCTCCTGGGATGCGGTCTGGCGATTTATGGCAACAGAGCCAGCGGGAATACGGGCAGTGCTTTTATGTATACGGGGTTAATCACGGCGGTGTCTTCTGCGGTGATTGGAACCATGTGGGCACTTTTAAATCTGTTCTTTGATAAGAAGAAAAACAGAGAAGAGGAGAGGCACCGTTTCGAAGCATACGGGGAATACCTGATCAAGTGCTCTAACCAGATTAAAGAAAAATATGAGAAGAACACCAACAATCTGCGGAGTATGTATTTGTCTGCGGAGGAGTGCTGCAGATACAATGCGTCCAATGCACTGCTTTGGAATCGGAATGCAAATCATGGAGATTTCCTAAGTCATCGGCTGGGCATCGGCAGTATGCCTTTTCAGGTGACAGTGAACGTGCCGAAAGAGAAGTTTACACTCATGAATGACTCTCTGGCGGAGAAACCGGCGATGATACAGCAAAGTTATAAGCAGCTTCATGAGGTTCCCATCTGTGTGGATTTATGGAAACACCGCATGATTGGTATTGTGGGCGGCAGGAAGAAGCAGGGGGCTGTCCAGATGATGCACAATCTTGTGGCACAGATTGCGGCTTCCAATTGCTACACTGATGTGAAGATGGCTTTTCTATATGATGAGAGTGTTGATGAATCGGCAAAGTGGGAATACATGAAATGGTTCCCTCATGTGTGGTCGGAGGATAAGAAGACACGTTTCGTTGCCAGGAATAAGACTGAGGCGGGAGACGTATTGTATGAGATTACCAAAGTGCTCAGGACTCGGGCGGAGAACAGAGGAACACATGCAAGGTATGATCATGAGAAGGTAAGCTGTCCTCAGTATGTTTTGTTTGTGGCGGACGCTGAACTGTTGGAAGGGGAATTGATCACCAAGTATATCACGGATGAAGATAATCGCGATCTTGTGACGGTTTTCCTGACAGATACCTATGAAAATCTGCCCAATGTCTGTGATTACATTATCCAGAATGATGAACAATTCCAGGGGATGTACGGTATCGATGAGGAAGTGGACGAGCGGGTGCCGATTGTGTTTGACCGTATCGTGGACAGACAGCTGGAGTTGTTAGCCAGGACTCTTGCAGATATCGAAGTGCGGGAGACAGGAAACGGCGGGGATATTCCAAACGCCTTGTCATTCTTTGAGATGTACGGTATCCGGCGGCCCAGTGAGCTGCATGTTTTGGATAAATGGCGTAAGAACCGTACCTATGACAATATGAAGGCGTTAATAGGCCAGAAGGCGGGCGGTGCGCCCTGGTATCTGGACATTCATGAGAAGTATCACGGACCTCACGGCCTGATTGCGGGCACCACAGGTTCCGGTAAAAGTGAGACTCTGCAGACATATATCCTGTCTTTGGCACTGAATTTCAGCCCGGATGATGTGGGATTCTTTATCATCGACTACAAGGGCGGCGGTATGGCAAATCTGTTTGACGGACTGCCCCATATGATTGGGCAGATATCCAATCTTTCCGGTAATCAGGTGAAGCGGGCTATGGTTTCTATCAAGAGCGAGAACAAAAGGCGGCAGAGAATCTTTAACGAACATGGTGTGAACAATATCAATCTCTATACGAGAATGTATAAGAATAACGAGGCTTCCATTCCGGTGCCTCATATGTTTATTATCATTGATGAGTTTGCGGAATTGAAACGTGAGGAGCCGGATTTCATGCGGGAGTTAATCAGTGTGGCGCAGGTGGGGCGAAGCCTGGGTGTGCATCTGATTCTGGCGACACAGAAACCAAGCGGTACAGTGGATGATAATATTTGGAGTAATTCGAAATTTCGCTTGTGTCTGCGTGTGCAGGACAGACAGGATAGTAACGATATGCTCCACAGACCGGATGCCGCTTATATTACACAGGCGGGACGCTGCTATATGCAGGTGGGAAATGATGAACTGTTTGAGCTGTTCCAGTCCGGCTACAGCGGTGCCGTATATGACGATGAACTGGGAGACTCCAAGTCGGAGATTGCCCGTATGGTGTCCGCAACAGGTAAGGCGGCACTGATCGGCAGCCGTCTGAAGATTAAACAGACAGAAGAGATTAAGACAAGATGGATTCTGGAACTGGTCAAGATTATAGAATCGGTTGGCCTGCCTGCAGGAAAGAGCCTTGAGACAGTTATGGCGGACAGAGCGCTTTTACAGCAGTATCTTGGGAGAATCTTTGAGGCGCTGTCTGACTGTAAAATCGAGTATCCGTTTCATGAGTACAATGGGCAGAGGATGAAAGACCTGCTGATTGCCTATTTGGCAGTCAGACAGTCCAATAACGACATAACGGATACGCTGGCCCGGGAGATGATAGGATATGCCGTGGAGAATGGGTTGAAGCTGCCGGAGAAGAAGCAGAAGACCCAGCTGGATGCTGTGATAGAGCACTTGGCGGATGTGGCAAAGAACAACGGCTATGTTCACAATCTGCAGCTCTGGCTACCTGTTCTGCCGACACTGTTATACTTACATCAGCTTGCAGGATACAAAAGGACGGATTACTTTGACGGCGGTAAATGGAACCGGAAAGACAGAGAGTGGAATATCTGTGTGCCTGTGGGCATGTACGACGATCCGGTTAATCAGGCACAGGGGGCTTTGGAAATCAGTCTGTCGCAGAACGGGCATCACGCGGTAGTTGGTACGGTGGTCAGCGGCAAGAGTACTTTCCTGCAGACCCTTGTTTATGCTTTGGTCAACAAGTATACACCGGCTGAGATTAATATTTATGGCATTGATTTCAGTGCCGGGATGTTGTCTGCTTATGCGGGGATGCCTCATGTGGGCGGCATCATTTCCGAGAATGAGGATGACAGACTGGCGAAATTCTTCAATATGTTAGGCGAGATATTGGACGAGAGAAAGAAGCTGTTTAAGGGCGGCAACTACGAGCAGTATGTACGGGTCAATGGCATTACGGTTCCCTCAGTGATCGTGGTGATTGATAATTATTCCAATTTCAGGAATAAGACGAACAATCTCTATGAAGATATCATTCTGCAGTTGTCCAAGGACGGTGTCGGTTATGGCATCTTCTTAGTGATGACGGCTGGAGGTTTTGGCGCATTAGAGATTCCTACAAGGATTGGGGATAATCTGCGCACCGTGATCTGCCTTGAGATGAGCGATAAATTCCAGTATGTGGATGCAATGCGTACCATGCGGATTGAGACGCTTCCGGAGGTCAATATTAAGGGACGCGGTCTGGCCCATGTGGGGGAGGAAATTCTGGAATTCCAGACAGCACTTGCTTTTTGTGCGGAGGATGATTTTACACGGGCGGAGGAGATTAAGAAACTGGGCGGTATCATGGGGGATGCCTGGCAGGGCAAAACCGCCAGACCCATACCCGAGATACCGGAAAACCCTGTCTGGGCGGAGTTTGCTAGGCTGGAAGAGACTGTCTCCATGGCACAGGATGACTGTCACCTGCCCATTGGCTATAATTTCCAGAACGCAGCTGTCTATGGTATCAACTTAAGCAGGACCTATTGTTACCTGATTGCCGGCAAATCCAGAAGCGGCAAGACGAATCTGCTTAGGGTAATCAAGGAGTCGGCCGCAATGCGGGGCGGTAAGGTTACAGTGATTGATTTTGGCAATGATTTCTTAATGCCGGAGAGCACGGATACCTGTCAGAGAATTGGCACGGACGCTGAGATGTTTACGTTTTTCACACAGCTGATGCCTGACTTTGTAGCCCGCAATAAGAGAAAGAAAGCGGATGTACAAAAGGGTATGTCAGATAGGGAGATTTATGATGACATGCAGGCGTTTGAGGCAAGATTTATTCTCATTGCAAACCTTACGGACTTTATCACCCATGTTATGCACCCGGAAGGGACAGCGGAAATGAAGCCCTTTGTGGAGAATTTGTTAGATAAAGGCAGCCTGCACAATGTATATTGGATGGCCTGCTACAATCAGGAAGATGTGGCAAAGGCGGCCGGCACCAAAATATATGAATATTTCCTGCGGTATAAGACGGGAATCCATTTTGGCGGCAATGTGGCCGGACAGCGGATTATGAATTTCGATTATGTTCCTTATGCGCAGCAGACCAAGGCCCTAAAGCCCGGTATCGGTATGCTGCCGGCTAGTGAAGATGAAGATGTGAGAAAGGTGATCATTCCGTTAGTAAAGGGGTAGATACATGATAGCGATGGCGGCATATGATGAAAACCGCGCAGAGTTAGAGGAACTCAAGATTGTCACCAAAGAGTTGGCGGCAAAGCTGGGGGAAGACAGATGGAACATAGCGCAGATTCCGGAACTTAAACAGTTACGGGCTTATCTGGAAGAAGCGCCGCTTTTAGACATGCTGATGTATGATGTGACACGCCTTGATGCGTTGGAATATCTGCGCCAGATCAGGAGGGCGTATCGGTCTGCGGGCTTACTGATTCTGGCCGATCTGCGTACTTCTCCCATGACTTATATGAAGCCCGATATCCATGCGGATTCGCTGCTGTTAAGGCCGTGGTCGAAGGAGCAGATCTGGGAGGTGTTGGAGGAATTTATCAGGGGATATCTGGAAGCGGTAAAGAACACGAAACAGACGGGAGAGCAGTTTTATGTGATTGACACCAAGGAAGGCAGCATCAGGATTCCTTATGAAAAAATCTACTTTTTCGAGGCCAGAGAAAAGAAGATTTACATTTGTGCCGGCCGAGAGGCGTTTGGATTCTACCATACCATAGATAAGCTGGCGGAAGAACTGCCGGAACAGTTTATACGGTGTCACAGGGGATTTATAGTCAATTCCCTCAAGATTCGCAAGATTATGCTGTCGCAGAATCGTATTTGTCTGGCGGATGGCTATGAAGTACCCTTATCCAGAAGCTATAAAGCTGATTTAAAGGAGTTTGGCAGGTGACAGACAGGATTGAGAGGGCCTATTACTTAAGGCAGGAAGAGCTGGCGGTGCTTTTGAGCATGAAGGGAATGCGGCAGTTATTCGGCTTTCGGATGGATGTGCATGGGGAGATGGACCAGGAGGCGCTATATAGGATTTTGTTTGAGATGGCCAGGCAAAATATGTTATCCGTATGCGAAAACCGTATCCTGATAGATGAATGTTTATCAGAGATTCTAAATGATTTGGTAAAGGCAGAGTATATGTGGACGCTGACGGCCGGAGAAGAATATCCGGAGTGCTGTATTTATGCAGGGCAGAAACTGGTATTTGTAAGTCTGCAAGGACAGGACGGGCAGATGTACCGGGCAGAGGCTGTGGACAGAAAGGAAGCGTATCTGAAAATGCAGGAATACGGGTTCTTCGTTCCGGGCGTGTTAGACAAGAATCAGACATGCCCCGGCAACCAGGAAGAGTATCTGCAGATGCAAAAGCTGTCAGGAAAGCTGTATGAGCAGGAAAAAGAGGATATTATACGGCGGGAGAAGGTCAGTTGCTGCCTGATACAATATTCTGTTATTCAAAAGAGGAAAGTGCGGCAGCTTTTGATCATTAACGGGGTGCTGGATGACTATTTAGCGTTAAGTAACGGAGAGCAGAATCAGGTATATGTGTATTCCGATGAAAAGGCGGAGGAACTGTTTTTAGAACTGATGGGAGGCGGATTATGATTTTGGTCGATATTTATGTTCCATCTATTGGGAACACCTATGATTTTCAATTGGATGAGGAAGTACCGGTTTACAATGTGATAGAAGAAATCAGTGAGATGATCGGGCAGAAAGAGCATTGTCAGATTGTGGGCGATATGGGATGTCTGATGTTGTGTGCGGCAAAAGACAAGCAGATTCTGCACAGAGATTATACGTTGTCAGACTGTCATATTGTGACCGGAGACAGTCTGATTCTGGTGTAGAATATGTCGTTCATACTAAAATATGTGTCGTCTGTCAGCAAATGGACCATAGAAGAAACAATGGATTATAATGTGGATATAACAAAGGAGCCGGTAAATGTTCAGCATCGTGATGAATCAGGCAATAGAAGATTGTGTGCAGTTGGGGCAGTGTAGCGCACAGTTTACGGACTTGCATATAGAGACGGAGTCGATTATCAGGGAATTGGGCAGCCTTTCGGGAATGGAAGAGGTGCTGATGCGTCTTAGGAGTGAGTTTGACAGGATGCAGGGAGAGCAGCAGGTGCTCAGACAGATGATGCAGGCTCTTGACAGGACGATTATGAACTATGCGAATTACGAAAACCGGATATGTGATAATGCGGAACAGAGCATGATACGATATACGCGCAGAGAGATTGGCATAAACGATTTCTCACAGATATCAAATCTGCTGGGTGAGGTTTTTTCTGAATAGACAGTAAGTGCATCTATGATGCGGAAAGGATGAAAAATGGCGAATCAGGAAATTACAGTGAATACGGATACTTTAGCTTCTGATATTGCAGAGTTGACAAGCAGACTTAATATGGCAAGAAGAATGCTGACAGATATGTTTGCACAGATACAGGAATTGGATGCCATGTGGGACGGTCCGGCGAACAATGAGTTTAACAGGCAGTTTGCAAATGATCATGAGAACGCTAAAGGCTTATGCCAAACGGTGGAATCGCTGATCAATTGTATGGAATATGCCAAGGAGCAGTATAACAGTTGTGAGAACCAGGTAAACGGCATTGTATCTGCCATCAATATTTGAGGAGGAAGTTATGGCGATCGGAGGAGATGTAGTGATTAAAGTAGGGCCTGAGGTGTTAGTGGAAAAATCTCAGGAAGTCTCGGCAAGTATCCGTAAGATGGCGTCCTGTTTCGAGGACTTGGAGAGAATCATCAACCGGACTAACTATTACTGGATTGGGGAAGCCGGTGATATGCACAGAAGCTTGTATCAGGAACAGAAAGAGAATGTGGATGAGATGATAAGACGTCTTAAGGAACATCCGCAAGATCTTTTGACAATAGCGCAGAATTATGTGCAGACGGAGCAGGCAGTAGAAGCGGTTGCTAATCGGCTGTCCGGAAATGCAATCGAATGATAAGGAGAGGCATATGGCAAGCAAAGCAAGTATAGAATTTGATTTTCGTAAGGCAAAGGCGCAGGCGGATAAGCTGGATGCGGTGGCAGATCAGTTAAACACACTGTCTGACAGCAAATTTGGCGGCACCATGCAGCATTTGTCCTCTAATTGGAAGGGAGAAAATGCATCCTTGTATCTTGCCAAAGGCGGAAAGTTACAAGACCAGATGGATGCGACCGCAAGAGAATTGCACAGCATTGCGGCGGATATCAGGACCGTTGCCAAAAGATTGTATGAGGCGGAGATGAGGGCGCTTCAAATCGCACAACACAGGGAATATTGATCTACAAAATAAATAACCAATCACAGGAGGAATGAATTATGGGACTTATTCAAGTATCAGCACCAGAACTAAGAGCAAAAGCGGGAGAGCTGCGAAATCTAAATTCTCAGTTCAAGACCCAGGTGGGGAATCTGGAAAGCCAGGAGCAGACGCTGATCGGTATGTGGGAAGGTGAGGCAAGAGACGCCTTCAACACCGCATTTAACAATGACAAGACACAGATGGACAACTTTTATAACTTAATCGAGCAGTATTGTGTTGCTTTAGAGAACATTGCTGCCAAATATGAGATGGCGGAGTCACAGAACGTGTCCACTGCGGCAACCAGAACTTATTAAGATAGAGAAGGAGAGAAAATTATGGAAGGCATTTTAAAAGTAACCCCCGAGAAATTGATAAGCACAGCAGACGAGTTTCAGACCACCGGCGGACAGGTGCGTAATCTGACACAGGAGATGATCAGTATTGTGGACAGTTTAAAGTCCAGTTGGGAAGGAGAAGCAGCGACGGCATACAGCACCAAGTTCCATCAGTTGGAAGACGATATGGAGAGGATGCACAGAATGATCGACGAGCATGTGAAAGATTTAAACGAGATGGCGAGACAGTACCAGACTGCAGAGAGCGCCAACATTGACACCAGCAGCGGTCTTACAGGCGATGTGATTTCGTAAGACTAAGATGAGGGCGGATGTGTCCGCTTGCGGGCGGATACATCCGGTTTGGAAGATGAAAGGTACGGGAAGGTATGGCACAATTTTCTGTTAAGACGAAAAATGCCAGGATACAGACGGCTGAGGAGGAACGACTGGCCAAAGAACTGGGCCAGATAGCAGATGAAGTCAGCAGTATCGGTAACAATCTGGGGTTTCGTGTGGCTTCAAAGGCCAATATCCGCGCCAGGATAAACCATGCCGCAGGGCGTGTAGAGGCACATAAAGGCAGCATGAGCGGCATGAAGTCCGCACTGGGGGATATTCTGGATGCATATGACAAGGCGGAGCGGCAGATTGTGGATAATGCGCAGGTTAAGAATGCGGGTTTGTCGGATGTGCAGGGTACACATTTTGATTTTAGCAATCTGGAAGAGAGCATCATTAAGAATTTGATCGGGCCGTTACTTACGGATATTGACGGAGGTGAGTATAAGGAGTACATATTAAAACGGTTGGAAGATATTCAGGATTTTGCAGCCAAAATATATAACGGCGACCCTTCCGTCATAAGCAGCTTACTGATGATGCCCTCATTGATTTTGAATGACATAGATGCATTTCAGAATTTTGTTGACAATTTAAAGGATGGGATTCAGGATAAAATAAAAGATGTCACAAGCTTTGATTTTGACAAAAAAGTACAAGGTGCTTTATATGATAAACAAATAACTGCAGAGCACGGCAGTCTCGGTGTATCCATATCTGCCTATGATGCCTATGCCAGTGCAGAGGGCGGCCTGTTTACAGAAGACGAGGACGGGAATCTGGTATTCAATCCCAACATCGATGCCAAGATGGGAGCAAGTTATACGCTTCTGACGGCGGCAGGGGATATCGCAGTTGGCAACGAAATGATGGGAGCCCATGCGAACGGCAATATTACAGTGGGTCATGTTGCCGGTGAGGCCAGTCTTCACGCATCGCTTATGGACGAAGACGGGTCTTTTAATCCCAGCGCGAATGTCCATGCGGGCATGGAGGCGGTGTTGGTTGAAGCAGAGGCACAGGCCGGTGTGACTGTGCTGGGAACGGATGTGAACGTGTCAGGCAGTGCTTATGTAGGTTTAGGAGCACATGCGGATTTTGACATTGGAGACGGTAAGATAAAATGTGATATTGGGGCAGCCTTGGGAGTTGGTTTCAGCATAGGATTTGAGATCGATTACGGAGGAACAGTTGATGCCATTAAGAAAGGTGCAAAAAGTGTATTGCGTAAGATATGGCCATGGTAATGGCGGAAAGAGAGGATAGTTTATGTTCAGTGGAGTATTGCCGATTGGTTCTGTAGTATTATTAAAAAACAGCACAAAGAAACTAATGATTATGGGATTTGCGCAGGTGGCGGCGGACAATCCGAACAAAGTCTATGACTATGTGGGCTGTGTCTTTCCGGAAGGGTTTCTCGGGCCTGATCAGACGTTTCTGTTTGATTCACATCAGATTGAGAAAATTTATGCAGTGGGATATCAGGATGAAGAACAGATGCAGTTTAAGACACGTGTGGATGCAGCGTTGATGGAACTGAGGAAAAAGGAAAATGCAGAGCGGAAAGATGAACAAAATGAAGGCGATCACTAAAAAACTCACCATTATGGCACTGGCAGTGCTCCTGTTGTGCAACGTGACCGTTTATGCCGCACAGGATGCCCATATCATGGAGACCTATACAGGAGAAGACTACTTCCTGGTATATGTGAAAGGCGCCTCAGAAGACCTTACGGATGTGACCGTACAGATTGGGACTTCCACAGGAGAGGCGGCGGCAGTGGAGCCGATTACAAATCAGGATGTATCTATGAAGACTTTGGTGCTGCTTGATAATTCGTTGTCGATCAAGAAAGAAGATCGGGAGAAGATAGCAGATTTTCTGCAGAATCTGATTTCTGACAGAGATGCGGCGGAAGAGATGGCCATTACGGTATTTGGGGAAGACATCCAATGGCTTACAGAATATACCAGCGATTACAGTACATTGAAACAGGCGGTGGACGGTATCGAGTATCAAGACCAGGAAACCTATCTGACAGATGTACTGTATGATCTGCTTACCACAGAATATCTTGCGAAGGAAGAAGAAACCTATCGCAGGATTATTGTCATTTCAGATGGTGTGGACAATAAGTCTCTGGGTTATACGAAGGAAGAATTGTATGGTCTGCTCAAGGAGAGGTCATACCCCATTTATACCATCGGCTGTGTCAATGGCAAGAATGAGGAAGAGCTGGAGAATATGTTCGCTTTGTCCAGATTGACGGCGGCCCAGACTTTCTTGATGGATGATGTGGAAAATACGCTGGACGTTACGAATGCGCTTAAAGCGGACAGAGAAATTGTGAGACTGCAGATTATACCGGCACCGGAAGCCATGGATGGAAGCCGTAAGGCAGTTAAGATATCTTATACTGATCAGGGGACCGAGGCCAACCTGTCGGCGGATATCATGATGCCTCAGCAGACACAGGATGTGAAGGAGGAGCCAAAACCAGAGCCGGATCCGAAACCTGTACCACAGCCGTCGCCGGAGCCGACGGAAGTGATATCGCAGGAGGATGATGCCGGGTTCATGAAAACGGTGGTTCTGCTTGTGATCTTCTGCTTTGTGATGGCAGCGGCAGTGGTCATTGTGATTGTATTAATCCTTTTGCGAAAGCGGCGCAACAAGGTGAAGTTCGAGCACATCGACGATAATGTTTTACAGGAACTGGAACGGAATTTAGAGCCGGTGACCGAAAAGACGGAGTTGGTACAGACAAATGTGCCTGATGATGACGGGCGCACCTATATGATCTGGAACAACAGGAGCACTTACCAGATTATACTGACAGATATCCATTCCATGGCCAAAACAGTCCAATTTCCTTTAGAGAGGTTTGTGATTGTGGGACGTAAACGGGAAATGAGCGGCATCGTATTGGATTATGACAAATCGGTTTCTTCTAAACATTGTGAGATTAGTGTGCGGGATGGCAAATTTTACATAAGAGATCTGCAATCCGCCAATGGAACCTATGTCAATGGCAGTAAAATACTGGCTGAGACTGAGATTTATTCGGGCAATATCCTCAAGCTTGGCAGACTGGAACTGCGGTTTGAAGTGAAGTGATAAAAAGGGGCAAAGCGGGATTACGGAGACTGTATGATGGAATATCAAGGTGTGTGCGATATCGGTTTGGAGAGAACCATGAACCAGGACGCTGTCTTTATGGCGGCTGAAGGGGAAAGTGGGTTGTTTTGCGTGGCGGATGGCATGGGCGGACACAGCCATGGTGAGCAGGCAAGCAGAGAAATCGCAGACAGTATGGCCGTATGGTGGAGGGACTTTCAGGAGAAGTCTTTTGACAGGGATTTTTCCAGAATGATTTATTCGCTCAACCAGGCTCTGGAGCGGGCGAACCGGAATATTAGACAGATATCCGGAGGCAGGCAGATCAGCGGTTCTACTGTGGTGGTACTGTTTATCTATGGGAATCGTTATGGCATTTTGAGTGCCGGGGACAGCAGAGTTTACCGGTGTGACAGGATGCAGGTAAAGCAGATGACAGTGGATGAGGTGTGGGAAAATCAGGCCAACTTGTCCGTGAGCAATCGGATAAAGAGGATACATCCCAATCGGGGGAAGCTGGTCAATGCGGTGGGGATATCGGAGGACGTCAGGATTACCAGCAGCACAGACCAAATTCGGCCGGGTATGGTATTTATGTTGTGCAGTGACGGCTTGTATAAGATGTGTCCGGAACGGATGATCAACAAATATTTAAGAAAGTGCAGGCATCATTCCTTGCATACAGTATTGGACAGTCTGTTAAAGCAGGTCTATGAAGGAGGTGCCAGGGATAATGTTTCCGTGATACTGGTCAAAACATAAGTAAGAGGTACAAAAGCGTGAGGATGGGAGGAAAAAAACATGTCAATCATCGATAAACTCAGCAGTGGAGTGTCAGAGGCGGGCAATACGATCACACAAAAAGCCAAGGGCATTTCTGAGCAGACAAAACTGAGCAGTGAGATTTCCAAGAACAAGGCCAGAAGGGAGGAGTGTATCCGTAAACTGGGAGAAGCATGTTATCAGGCGCACAAGGCGGGAGAGGAATTTGAGGCCCAGGAGTTGTTCCATGAATTAGAGTTGGTGGATGGGATTCTGGACAAATTGACGGAGAGCCTTTGTCAGCTTAAGGGAATCGTGATATGTGAAAAGTGCGGCACAGAAGTGATGAAAGGCAGTGCTTTCTGTCCTTCCTGCGGAACACAGGTCAGACAGCCTGAGGTCATCAGATGCCCTAAGTGCAGTGCACAGCTGCCTGGCGGCTCCAGGTTTTGTGTGTATTGCGGAGCTAAGGTAGAGGATTGAGGAAGATAATATGGCGCAAATTTGTTACGGATGCTTTAGGACAGCGGGTGAGGATGATAATGTATGCCCATATTGTGGATATCATCTGCATGAGATACCGGATTCTCTGCATATCTTAAAGCCCGGTACGATATTGAATCAGAAGTATACAGTCGGTAAGACGCTTGGCGAGGGCGGCTTTGGCATCACCTATCTGGCATGGGACAACAACATGCAGATTAAAATTGCCATCAAGGAATTCTATCCTGCAAATCTGGTTGCCAGAGATACCTCATCTGCGGACCAGACACAGATTTATACAATCACACAGTCCGGGAGCGGTGAGTTCCACCAGGGATTAGATCGGTTTGTCAGAGAGGCTTCCACGCTGGCGCAGTTTTTTAATCTGCCGGGTATTGTTTCGGTGAAAGATTTCTTCTATGAAAACAGAACGGCCTATCTTGTTATGGAATATATAGAGGGAATTACTTTGAAAGAATACTTAAAGCAAAGGGGCGGCGTGTTATCCATGGAGGAGACACTGGCGCTTATGAAACCGGTGATTGAGTCCCTCGCTGTGATACATGGGCATAAGCTTTTGCATAGAGACATCAGTCCGGATAACCTGATGATTACGCAGGACCATCAGGTTAAGCTGATTGATTTCGGCTCCGCGCGCTATTTTGACAGCCAGTCAGATAAAAGTATGACGGTCGTGCTAAAGCATGGCTATGCGCCCATTGAACAGTATTCCTCCAATGGCCATCAGGGTACGTGGACAGATATTTACAGTCTGTGCGCCACCATGTACAGGATGCTGACAGGGCAGATTCCGGATGAGGCTATCAATCGGATTCGCCGCGATACGCTTGTGCCTGTCCGCTCGATGGTTAAGAAGCTTCCGGGCAATGTGTCGCAGGCCATTGACAAGGGGCTGTCTGTGATGGCGGAGAACAGACAGCAGACACTGGAAGAATTATATCGCGAATTGTACATGAGCCGCCAGGATTTTCAATCGGCAAAGCGCAGTAAAGTTTATCAAGGTATTAACAAATTTCTGATCAGACTGATTGCCGGGATTGTAGTGTGTCTGGTTATTTTCTGCGTTATATGGATAAAGAGAAACGCTATTTCGGATGCCGTATCCCATGTGGCGGAGAAATTTGTGACGGATGCAGATGGAGACGCCGGGGCATCACAAAAGAATGAGGGAGAGGACCGGCAAGAGGAGACAGCCAAAGAAGATATAGCAAAAGAAGATATAGAAAAAGAAGATACAGAGGAAGAGGATACGACCGGACAAGAAAGTCAGGACGATGGAAGTGCGGTAAAGGAGCGGGCGGCTGACAGCCGGGAAGAGGAGCCGGGAACGGAAAGCGATGCAGCAGATCAGGAGATGCAGGACAGGGAGTCTGCAGAGCAGGAAATGATAGAACCGCAGGCACCGGAGCAGATGCAGGATGCCGGGTCACAGAAGTATCAGATGATGCGTTCAGGTGCTGAATCGGCGGCTGATACGGATAGCTCCGTGATGAAGGTGAAAGACGGCCGGCTAAACAATATTGCTTCCGGCTATACCGTGGGAGAGATTCTGGATTTATATTCGGACGTTTCGGGGCAGTGGTATACTTACGAAGATACGGCGGCAGCAAAACAATATGTGTATTATGAGGGACAAAAGGGAGACTCTTCTTTTGTACTGGAATTTGAAGTCTATGAAAACAATACCTTTAAACTGACAGGGGCCATGCAGGATAACCAGGCGGTGGAACGCTACTCTGATTTCTTCCAGAGTATCCTGGACAGTTTGGGATTCTAGGGGGATAAAACAAATGATATGTCCGGGATGTGGACGGGAAATTCCTGACACCGGAAAGTTCTGCCCTGGATGCGGTCAGCCTGTGCTACAGACTGCCGTGCAGGGAGGAATACCAGAAAAACCGAATAAAAGTGTGAAGTATCTTGTGGCGATTATGATCGTCGTGGTGATCATCATCCTTGTGCTTCTGGGGTTGATTCTGTCGGCGCTTCGGCATAGAGATGCGGGGAATGGGAACAGCACAGAAGCCTGGAGTGAAGACCGGGAGAGCGCTGAGAGAGAGGATAGTGAGTCCGGGGAAGCGGCAGGGCAGCTGGCAGAGGAGGAAACCCAGGAGGAAGCAGATGCCCCAGTCATTCTGGCGGCGGCACCTGCGGACTATATGCACCTTAGACAGTCGCCGGGGCTTGGCAAGGATGTGATTGGCGAAGTCAGGGCAGGACAGTATCTTCTCTGGAAGGGAGAAGCCGTCACCGAGGAAGAACGAAATTTCTATAAGGTGACGGTTGAGGAGACCGGACAGGAAGGATATCTCAATGCTGACTATTGTGTTCCGGTAGATTACCGCGACGACCCTAAACTGCTATCGATAGTGGATGTGTCAGATGCCTTGTATACCTATGACAAGATGGTGGAAGATATCCAGGAACTCTGCGTGGCCTATGAAGCATGTCTTTCCTATGAAGTGGTGGGAAACAGTGTGGATGGCAGGGAGATTTATGAGGTGTGCCTGGGGTCTCCGGATGCCCAACATCATATCTTTGTACAGGCGGCCATCCATGGCAGAGAGTATATGACTGCCCAGCTTGTGATGCGGATGTTGGAATATTATGGGGCTAACTATGAATGCGGCAGCTATCAGGGGCATTCTTACCGGGAATTGTTGGAGCATACTGCAATCCATGTGATTCCCATGTCAAATCCTGATGGAGTGACGATCAGTCAGCTGGGAACAGGGGCTCTGTATCATCCAGAAATCGAACAGCTTGTGTATGACTGTTATCTGCGCGATCAGATGGATTTGGTGCTGGAAGAGGATATGAACGGAGACTGGAATTGGGCCGATTATTTTCAACAAGAAGATTATGACAGGGAGGCGGAAGGAAAGACCGAAATCATCAGCTTTGAGGACTATCAGAGATTATGGAAAAGCAATGCGAACGGTGTGGATTTAAATAATAATTTTGACGCCGGATGGGAGGAGATTGCTTTAAGACCACAACCGGCATATGGTAATTATAAAGGTTTGTATGCGGTATCTGAGCCGGAAACACAGGTTCTGGTGCAGGAAGCGTTAAAGAGGAACTATGAGTACTTCTTGAGCTATCATGCCAAAGGACAGTTGATTTATTACGATGTGAACGGGAATACGGAGGAGACTTCTGAGAAATCCTTTGCGCTGGCAACGGATTTGCAGCAGATTATCAAATATAAGCCGGTTAATACCCAGAAGGGATATAACGTGAATCTGGGCGGATTTGGCGACTGGGTGCAGTTACAGTTGCAGGGAGCCAGCGTGACGATAGAAAACGGGCGGCATCCATGTCCGCTTGGCATAGAAGAATTTGATGCCATATGGTATCGCAACCGGGAATCTTGGGCGATGCTGTGCGAGAGTCTGTATGAATAAAATGAAGTAGTAGTTTTTAGGTAATTGTGAAACTGCGTTTTCAAAAGTTTCCGTTGTACAAAATAGACAATCACCTAGGGCACGCTTGCGCTGCACTGCCGCTCGCAGCGGTGCATAAGACGCCAGAATACGGCGTCTAAACACCGGCGGCGGCAAAGCACCCTACTTGTGATTTGTCTATTTTGCACAACTGCTTTTCTGAAAGAGTACGTTTCGCAATCACCTAAGTAGTAGTTTTACATATGAGGAGGAAGAACATGTTTTGTGAACAATGTGGTACGAAACTGGGAGAGGGCGATTTGTTCTGTATGAACTGCGGAGCGAGAGTTACGGCGGCCGCAGCAGGAGGGCGGGATGACGATAAGACGGTAATTCTGCATGAGGAGAACGGCTTTCAGGAGGGACAGCAGGCGGCCCGTTCCGAAGAGTCGGATACGGCGGTTGTGCCTGCGGAAGAGGCTAAGCTGTCAGGAATGACTGAAGTGGAAGAAGTGAAGCAGGAGGGAACGGCGCAGACAGAAGAAACAGAAGAGCCGGAGACAGCAGAACCGACAGAGGCCAAGACAGAGACGGTTGAGACGGTAGCCATCTCTCCCACAGGGGTTGTGGAGACGGGTACGGCAGTGGTGGTTCCGGAAGAGGCACAGCAGAAGAAGTTCTGCCCCAACTGTGGCGCGCCCAACGGGATGAACGACTTGTTCTGCCAGCAGTGCGGTATGTTCTTCGGAAACGCCGCAGAGAAAATGGAGGGACAAGGTGCGTCTGGCAAGGCTCATAAAAAGGGTTCCCTGTGGAAGATTGCGGCCGCTGTGGCTGCAGTGCTTGTGGTTATTGGACTTGGGATTGCGCTTGTGCCGCGTATCTTTGGCGGTACGGCGGCTAAAGGGCAGGATTTTGATTTCGTGATGTATTTGAAAGACAATGAACTGACAATGGCACGGAAGAATAAGTATGAGCCGGTGGTTATTGGGGACAGAGTGTATGATGACTCGGATGATCAGTCTAGTTATAATTGCAATTATTTGGTGCAATATTCCCCAGACCATCAATACGTGTATTATCCGCAAAAGATTGATGACGAGGGCTGCGATTTGTACCGGAAAAAGATCGGCAGTAAAAAGGCGGAAGAAGAGAAGATTGATTCCAAGGTATTATACTATGAAATTATTGATAACGACAGGATATATTATGTGAAAGACAATGAAGATAACAAACTATATCTGTATAACAAAGGTGAATCGGAAAAGGTTGCATCAGATGTATGGAATGTAATGGTTTCTGCAGATGGGAAGTATATTATGTGGCTTGACGATAACAGACTGTATGTACAGGATACGGCTTTAAAAGCAGATAAAATGAAATTGGATTCCGATGTATTTCAAGTCTATGCGGTTTCCGATGATTTTAACAAGATTGTTTATCAGAAAGAAGACAGACTTTATGTGATGACAGGTATGGAAGACAAGGAAAAGATAGCATCGGATGTGTACCAAGCCTATATCTATGATATCAATGGAAATCTCAAGATGTATTATATAAAAACAGGAGAGCAGGCTAATATCAGCTATTACGATCTGATTGACGATGACTGTCTGGCACAGGACCAGCAGATGGCGGAACCCCAGATTGAGGATTATCAGAGGGTCACCTACAAGGACAGCTTCTGGGGAAGGCAGAAGAGAGTGGAAGTTGACGACAGCTATTATGACGATCTGGAGCAATATCAGAAGAAGGTGGAAAGAGATTATCTGCGCGACAGTCTTGATAACGATATGCTGGCCATGGAGGAATGGGATATCTATTATTATGAAGAGGCGGCCGGCGAAAGTAATAAGGTTATGTCTGCTTTGCAGAAACAAGGAGACAGGGTGTATGTAAAGATTGCAGAGAACAGTGCGCTGATGTATGCCTACAATATAGAGCAGGACAGAATTGAAGAAGCGAAATTGTCCGGATTTGCAGATTCAGCTTATTATGAAATACAGCAGGAGATTACGAAACAGCTGGATGGGGGAAGGCAATTACTCTATATAGAGAACGGAGAGGTCCGTGAAATAGAAGGTTATGAAATCAGCGATGAAAACTACAGCTTTTATCCTGCTGTCGGGACCAATGAAGAGAAGCAGATTCTCTACATATATGATTTTGGCGGTGAGGACAGAAGATTATATAGTTTGGATTATGGACATAAGGACGCATCGTTGGAATTGATTACAGATGAACTCATGCAGATGGTTTCCTGGGATATGGATGAAATCTGTTATATCAATGAAGATGAGGAATTATATTATGGAGATACAAAGATAGCGGAAGAGGTCGGTCTATGCAAAGTGTGGGACAGTGAAGCGCTTCTCTACTTTACAGATATGAACAAGGAAGGCAGCGAGGGTACGCTTCATCTTTATCAAAATGGCAATGATGCGGAGATTGCAGAGGATGTGGCGCCTGTAGGCGGCTATGGCATATTTGATGCCAATAAAGTGGTCTTTTTGACAGATTATAATTTCAAGAAGTCCCGTGGGGATTTAAATGTGTACGATGGAAAAGAAGTACAGAATATCGATACCGATGTGACAGGCATTATATTTTAAAGGAGCATAGCATATGTTTTGTATGAAATGTGGGGCGCAGCTTGTTGACGGCGCAAAGTTCTGTCCCAAGTGTGGAGCGCCCGTACAACAGAAGGAGGAATCACCCCAGGAGGTCCAGCCGGGGGCAGGTATGCCAGTGTTTACGCCCATGCCGTCTGCGGGATTTGTACAGCCGGAAGGTGATGTGCCGGGACAGACAAAGAAGCGCGGTGGAAAAGCGCTGACAGCGGTACTGCTTATTTTATTGGTTTTACTGCTTGCCGGGATTGGTGCCGGCGGGTATTATTTCTTTGGCAGTTATCAGGCCGGGAAGGAGTTCTCCGGGGCGGGCGATGATAAGAACGACAGGGAATATGTCGGGAAATCTGATGAGGAGGACGATGAAGAGAGCAAAGAGGGCGACGAGGCGCAGGATAGTGAGGAAGAGCAGGAAATCATTCCCATAGAAGAGCGTCAGCCGATTAATCTAAATATCCGTCAGGTGGATAATTCCAACTTTCCGGAGGTAACATTCTACGCCAGTATTGTAGATGAGAGCAATAACGTGGTAGACGGATTGGAAGCTTCCGATTTCACCATACAGGAAATCGGCGAGGGCGGAAAGGTTACGGATGTGACCATTAACGAAGTGTATAAGGTACTCAACGAAGACACCATCAGCGTCAATCTGGTGCTGGATGCCAGCGGCAGTATGATTGACTGGAATAAGATGGAGCAGGCCAAGAATGCGGCTAAAGCGTTGATTTCCGGAATGAAACTGGATCAGGGAGATCAGGTGGAGATCATTTCCTTTGATAATTATGTATATCTGGGACAGGATTTCACCAGACAGGAAGATCTGTTGACAGCGGCGATTGACAACATTGACCCTTGGGGCGGTACCGCTTTATATGATGCTCTGTATGCCGGGCTGTACCAGACCTATTATGAATCAGGGGTCAAGTGTGTGATTGGTTTTACAGACGGTCTGGAAAATGCCAGCAGTTATACCTTTGAAGATGTGGTGACGATGTCTCAGAATACCAGTATACCGGTGTTTATCATCGGTATCGGCGAAGAGTATGATGCGGACGCATTAAGGTCATTGGCGGCACAATGTTCGGGGGAATACTACTCCGCCAATGTGACCAATCTGGAAGATATTCTGACGGACATCTACCTCACGATTTATGAAGAACAGCAGGACTATTATGTGTTTAAATACACATCCGCCGATACAGAGAACCAGAATCAGTTCCGTGATATTGTGTTGGAAACGTCGGAAACCACTGAATTTTACGGCACTTATACAAAAGAATATATGCCCCAGTCCGACATCAGCGGCGCCTTCGCGGCGGCCTATATGGATATGGATTATATGCTGGAGTTCTCCAGTCAGCAGGAAGTGACAGAAGCAGATTTAAGCGGCTTTAGTCTGGCACAGCTTCGAATTGCCAGAAATGAGATTTTTGCAAGACATGGCAGGCAGTTCAGAGATACGGCGCTGAATCAATGGTTTTATTCCAAAGAGTGGTATCTAAACCTTCCGGAAAAATATTCGCCGGATGATTTTGACAAGATTGCTCCCAGCCCATTGTCGAAGCTGGAGATTCAGAATGTGGAGTTTATCAGCAATTATGAGAAATTTATTATGGATAACAGCGACATTTACCCCGATGCCTCAGACACGCTGTTGTCAGATTACGACCTTGCTTTGAGTAAGGCGGTGCTCAAAAACGCCATGGCCCAGATGCAGACCTACCGTGATACAGATATTTTACGGGAGAATAAGAGGCTGGTGCAGGAAGTCATTGATCAGGAGGATGTAGAATATTAGGGCTTATGAAAAGGATAGGTTATTATGTGCTTGCGACCGTCATGCTGTGTATGCTCACAGGGTGTGCGACAGGCAGTAAAGAGACAGACGAACAGGCGGAAACTGCGACATCGGCAGAAACGGCAGACGCTGAAAGCAAAGAGGAAACGTCTGAGAAAAGGGATGATGAGGAAGAAAATCTGTCCGGGAATGAGGGAAACGGGAAAGAAACAGAAGTATCGGAGAAACAGGAAGAGATTGTGTTCATCGAACAGGTGCAGGTGACAGCGGATGAGGTGAACGTGCGGGATTATCCTTCCACCGGAGAAGACTCCACGGTCATCGGCAAGGCCCGCCGGGAAGATTGCTTTGATCTGATCGGTCAGAATGATGAGTGGTATCAGATTGCGTATATGGGAAAAGATGCCTTTGTCAAGAAGGACTATGCCAAGATTGTGCTGGTGGAGACTGTGGTGACGGCAGAAACTGAAAAAGACGACGAAGCGAACGGCTCCGGCAGATGTATTGTCATTGATGCTGGACACCAGCAAAAAGGAAATAACGAGAAGGAACCTGTAGCGCCCGGTTCGGATGAGATGAAAGCCAAGGTGGCTTCCGGCACCCACGGTCTGGCCAGCGGTGTAAATGAATATGAGCTGACATTGGAAGTGTCTTTGAAGTTGGAACAGGAACTGCAGGAGAGGGGATATGAGGTCATCATGGTCCGCCGGGAAAATGATGTGAACATCAGTAACAGCGAGCGTGCACAGATAGCCAATGAGGCACAGGCAGACGCGTTTCTGCGTATTCATGCAAACGGGTCCGAGGATACTGCGGTGCATGGAATGATGACGATTTGTCCCACTGCGGAGAATCCTTACTGCGGGGAAATCTATCAGGACAGTAAAGCCTTGTCGGAAAGTATTCTGGATGCCATGACGAAGGAGACGGGCGCTTTGAAGGAGAGAGTGTGGGAGACAGATACGATGAGCGGCATCAACTGGTGCCAAGTGCCTGTCACCATCATAGAAATGGGCTATATGACCAACAAGGAAGAAGACCTTGCTATGCAGACAGAGGAATACCAGTGGAAAATTGTGCGCGGCATTGCGGATGGATTAGACCAGTATTTTGCAGGCGCAAAATGAGCAGACCGAGACAGAACCGTAAGAAAGCGTTAGGGGAGCTGTAAAGATGAGGAGGAAGAGAGATGTTTTGTAATCAGTGTGGGATGGAAGTACCGGAGGGAGGGGCATTTTGTCCCAATTGCGGAAACAAGATGGATAATGTCGTGCAGACGTCAGAAGATGCCGGAACCGTTATCGGAAACGAGCGTGAAGGGCAGGAACAGGGGCAAAATATACAAAGAAAATTCTGCCCCAACTGCGGAACAGAAAACAGCGCGGAGGACACTTTCTGTAAGGAATGCGGAATGCCGCTTGACGGCAGAGGATATGGTGTTAATGCTGCCGTTGCGGGGATGCAGATGAATGGGGTGCCCACAGGTGCAGAATCTAATAAAAGGAAAGGCCTGATCATCGGCATTTGTGCGGCGGCAGCAGTACTTGTTCTGGCCCTTATTGTGATTGCCGTGCGCAGTCTGGCTATGAGCCCTAGAGGGAAAGTGTTCCAGGCCGTTGCCGCAACGATGAAAGAAACGCCGGAAATCGTCAGCGATTTAAAGGTAGTTGGCAACATCTTCTCGGAGGACCGGTATACTTTGGGTTTTACGATGGAAATTGACGGAGATACGGTTAGCGGGGAGTACAGAAATTCCGCAAGCGACAAGCAGGTATATCTGGCCGCAGATGTGGATAGCGATCAACTGGATGTATTGTGCGGTGTACATGCCGGCGTGTTCAAGGCCGCAGCTATGGATTGGGATTATGTGTTTACCTATGATCCTAAGAGAGATAATGACGGTTATCTGTGCGAGAATATGCGCAAAAAAGAATTAGAACAGCTGAACTCTATGCTGGAAAGTATGACTTCGGATAAAGCGGACAACAAAGCACTGCAAAAAGAACTGACCAGTGCACTGCTTCAGGAGAGTGAGACACTGGAATTTAAAGAAGCCAAGACAGAAGAGTTCGAGGTTGACGGTCAAGACAGAGAGTGTAAAGGATATAAGGTCAGAATCAATGAGAAGAACCTTGCACACTACATGGAAGCTGTAGGGGAGATTACGGCAAAGCGGATGCCGAAAGATATGATGGACGAGTTTACAGATGAAATGGAGGAGTTGATTGAAGAGATAGAGGATGACGATTTTGACCTGGATATCAACTTTTATCTGTATAAGAAAAAACTGGCGGCTGTGACTTTTGAGATGGATGATTATGGGGACGAGGAATGGGTCATTGCGTTTCAGGGCGGAGATTACAGGATGCAGAATGTTGTGATTTCACTACTCTATGACGGAGAAACCTATGGAGAGGCGGAGATAAGCTGTAAAAAGAAGGGCAGTGTGGAGACTATTAGTATTGAGTCAGACGCGGATATGACGATTACCTATGATACCAAATCCGGCGTTGTTTCCATGGAATACGATGATAACTGGTCAGAATGTTACATAGAGGGTATTTATAAACATTCCGGCTCAGAGGCTTCTTTTTCACTGGAAGCGTTCGAAGTAGACGGAGATTCCCTGATGGAGGAAGAGGACGTCAGCTTGATGATCTATGTCAAGAAAGGTGCGGAGATTGAAAAGTACAGCGGCACGGAATTTGATCTTGGCGGCGCAGAGGAAGACGACTTCGAGGATTTGATAGACGACTTGAGAGAGAACAGCGAGCTATTTGAGGATTGGTTTTATGAAGGCGGTCATTTTATTGGACTGCGTAATTTGTATTGGTAATTTTCATGGAATACAGGAATGGAGGAAGAGAATATGTTTTGTCCGAAATGTGGGAAGCAGATTCCAGAAGGTGCAAAATTTTGCGGCGGATGCGGTAATCCGATTCAATCCTTTGCAGGGGGATTATCGGGCAGTCAGGCTAATTCTGGGAAGACGCCGAAACAAATGAAACCGCCGAAACAAGCAAAACAGCGCAAACAGGAGAAACCGCCGAAACAGCAGGCACAACAGCCTGTGGCAAGGCCGGTGCCGCCGCAGAACGGTGCGTCCGGGCAGAGTTTCAATCAAATACCCCAGCCTTCCGCAAACCTGCCGTCCAATATGGCGATGGCCAGGGATACAAAGGATGAAGAGCGGAAAAATAGGAAACTTACCATTATTTTATGCATTGTATTAGCGGTACTGGTTCTTTTGGCGGCAGGAATGGGAATCTATTATTTTAAGGTTTTAAAAGACGATGACCCCTCACAGCCGGACCGGATGGAGGAATCCGAAAATATAGAGAAAGAAGTGCAGACGCAAGAAGGCGGACAGACACAGGAAGAGACGCCAGGCACCGAGGAGACAGGAACGGATGAGGACGCACAGGAAGCGGGTGTGGTGTCAGAGACCAATGAAGTGGTGGGGGATACTATTTTGGAGAATATCCCTAAGGCAGTCTATGCTTATTCCTTTAATGAAACCCTTGGCAATGCTAAAGCAGTGGTGAGAGAGGAACCTTCCACAGAGCCGGAAGAGGTGGATGACTTTGAGCCTCAATATGTACGGGGAATCGATGAGGAGGCAGTGTATCTGGACGGTACATACGGCATCAAGCTCAGCGATGTGGAGCGTGTGGGAGATTCCTACACGATTGCTTTCTGGATGAAAGCAGATCAGCTGTGCGATTGGTCGCCCTTTATTCATATCGGGCACGATTTGTTTGACCCCAATGAACGGGTGCGATTATGGCTGGGACAGAAAACGGACACGGATTCCATAGCGCCAATCATCAGCTCGGAGCGGGCGCAGACGGAGGATTCCTTTGAAATCAGACCGGATGGCTCTATGCCGGATACCATGGAATCGGGGGTATGGTATCACATTGCGTTTACAGTTGACGGTTCCAGGCAGGGAAGCAAACAAGGCAGGGTTCTTGGTACTTTATATGTGGCTGGCATGTATGTCGGAGAAGGCGATATTGTACCTGATACGATGAACCATGACGACTTCGATGTCTATCTGGGGATTAACTGCTGGGATCAGCTGTACCCGGTAGCTTTTGATGAGGTAAAGATATGGAATCAGGTGTTGGATGCTGGGCAGATACAGGAATTGTATAGTGCTTATGAGTAGTGTGAATTATTTGTTGGAAGAAATGGGTAAGGGTATAGTGTCAAATAGACAAAATCAATCAACTTATTGTTTTTTTAGTGCTGGTTTGTTATACTTTGATTGTAATTGAATAAAATTCTCAACTGGCAGGAAGTATATTTTGTATATGCTTAAATATTTGCATATTACTTTTGAAGCGTATAAAATACAGATATAGAAGAAAGGATGTGTTTTTATGGCATATGATACATTAGTCAAAGAAGCGAAAGATCTTTCTGAAGATATGATGGAGCAGGTAATTGAATTTATGCGGTTTTTGAAATATACTTCAAGAAATGACAAGGCGAAACACTTTATAAGTGATGATATTGCATTTCAAAGGTCAGTCAATCCATTAGCAGATGAATTTATTGCTATTGCGGAGGATTTTGATGAAACACCAGAATGCTTTAAGGAGTACGTGTAATGTACTTATTGGACACAAATGCTTTGTTATATTTCCTATATGATAGCGAAAAACTTTCTGCAAAAGCATCGGAGGTAATCTACCATAGTAACGAAAAAATTAGTGTAAGTATTGTTTCTATGTGGGAGATTGCGATTAAGTCAAGCATTGGGAAACTGAAAATTAGAAGTTCGATTTCTAAGATTGCGGAAACTTGTGAAAAAGAACAATTTGACATTCTTTCTATAAAACCATTTCATCTTGATGAAATAGGGCGGCTTCCCATGATTCATGGTGACCCATTCGATAGATTGATTATTTCACAGGCTATTGCGGAGAACATGGTAATCATCACAAAAGATAGAACAATACCACTGTATCATGTCGAAATTTTGTGGTAGCCAAAAAATAAACAGAAATGTGAAAGAACTGAGTGTGAGAGAGACCACTGCCGTTTAAGTTGTTCAGGCAGTGGTTTCGGCATTTTGTTAGGGAAAGATTAATCTATATTTATAGTTTATAATATATAAAAGACTTTTTAATCAAAATTTGCTTGAAAGAGAAAAGGAGGTTGTGACGATTATGATGAGTTTGTTTGATGAGGAACAGATAATGAAATCATTCATCAGAAGCGAAAGGCATGATGCAGACAGAGAAACAGCAGAAAGAATGATAAAGAAAGGTAAAATGTCACTGGAAGAAGTTGCAGATTATGTTCCGTCATTGTCATTTGAAGAATTAAAAGAGCTTGAAGCCGAGGTTATGCAGTTAGCGTAATCGACAAAACAACTTAATACTAATAAAACAGCGTAAAGGCGTATGGAAACGGCAAATTGTAAACCATGCGTCCTTTTTACGCCCTAAAGTAGGAACATAAACCATCAACATTCAGACCAGTTTAGTGTCACTGATTTGGTGTGAAAGTTGTATTGCCATAGAAATGTGTTATACTGTTACTGTGTATCAAAACTTAATATATAAAAAGAGTTAAAGGAATTCAGTGAATTCCTGAAAAAATAAAGGATGAGCTATGATCACAATTAAAGAAATAGCAGATATGCTGGGACTGAGTACAACCACAGTATCCAACGTCATTCACGGAAAGACCAAAGAGGTATCCGAGGCAACGGTGGAACGAGTGCGCCAGGTATTGAAAGAATATGATTACGTACCCAATATCAATGCCAGAAATCTTGCGTCTAATCAGTCGAAGATTATCGGCGTGGCGATATTAAACAGTAGAAAAGGATATGTGAATTATTTAAAAGATGCCTTTATCAGCGAACTGCTTGGCAGTATTGAGCGTGAGCTAAAGGAGAAGGGATACTATCTGATGATGTGCTTTTCTACGGATACGCGGGAGTTGATTCAGCGCGTGTCTGCATGGAATGCGGACGGATTGATATTGTTTGGTATTGTGGCGGAAGATTATCAGAAGATTCAGAAGCAATTTAAAAAGCCACAGGTGTATATTGATAGTTATCCGGGAGATTTTTATTTTAATGGCGTTAATATTGGTCTGGAAGACAGGCGCGGCGGTTATTTGGCGGGCAGATATCTGCTTTCACACGGACACAGGCGGATAGGATTTGTTGCGGACAATTTTAAGGGCGGCGACTATGAGCGGTATTGTGGATTCGCTGAAGCCATGTCGGAAGCAGGTGTCACAGTCAGGGATTCCGACTTCATAGAAGTGGAGCCTGATGAAGAGGCGCTGGCGGCGTGCTATGAGTCCTTGTACCAGAGGCTGCATGAGTTTACGGCCTTTTTCTGCGCTTCCGATTTCTATGCCTTATGTCTTATGAATTTCCTGACGGACAGGGATGTTAAAGTGCCGGAGGATATCTCTATTGTGGGATTTGATGATAATGTGTATTCCAGAATGGCTCGGCCGGCAATCACCACAATCCATCAGGATGCGACGCAAAAGGGTGTGCTTGCGGTAGAACAGCTGATGAAAATGATTGAAAGCGGAGAGCAGTCCCGTGATCAGGTGGTGCTTCCTGTGGAATTGGTGGAGCGGGATACAGTGGGGCAAATTCCCGTAACCGAATTGACACCCCCGCGCATCTAATGATAGAATATTCAACAGCAAAGACAAACTACAGATAAGAAGACACTGTGAAGTTTCACAGGCGAATCTGCCAGGCGGGCAGGTTCGCAGGACAAGGAAGATTGGAGGACATTTATGCCGCGCAGAACAGATATTCATAAGGTGCTGATCATCGGTTCAGGCCCGATTATTATCGGTCAGGCCTGCGAGTTCGACTATTCAGGGACACAGGCGTGTAAGGCACTTCGAAAGTTAGGGTATGAGATCGTACTCGTCAATTCCAATCCGGCTACAATCATGACGGACCCGGAGACAGCAGATGTGACGTATATTGAGCCGCTCAATGTAGAACGGCTAGAGCAGATTATTGCAAAGGAACGCCCCGATGCGCTGCTCCCGAATCTGGGAGGGCAGTCCGGGCTTAATTTGTGTGCGGAATTAAATAAGGCGGGTGTCCTTGACAAATACAATGTGAAAGTCATTGGCGTGCAGGTGGATGCCATCGAGCGTGGAGAAGACCGTATTGAATTTAAGAAGACCATGAATAAGCTGGGTATCGAGATGGCCCGCAGTGAGGTGGCTTACTCTGTGGAGGAGGCGCTTTCCATCGCAGAAAAGTTAGGGTATCCAGTGGTTCTTCGTCCGGCTTACACTATGGGCGGTGCCGGCGGCGGCCTTGTGTATAATAGGGATGAATTGAAGGTAGTATGTGCCAGAGGGCTGCAGGCAAGCTTGGTAGGACAGGTTCTGGTGGAGGAATCCATTCTCGGATGGGAAGAGCTGGAACTGGAAGTTGTGCGGGACGCGGACAATAATATCATCACAGTATGTTTTATTGAAAACATCGACCCTCTGGGCGTGCATACGGGAGACTCCTTCTGTTCCGCCCCTATGCTGACCATATCAGAAGAATGTCAGAAGCGTCTGCAGGAGCAGGCCTATAGAATCGTAGAATCCGTACAGGTAATCGGCGGCACCAATGTGCAGTTTGCCCACGACCCGGTGACGGACAGAATCATTGTCATCGAGATTAATCCCCGGACTTCCCGGTCATCCGCACTGGCATCAAAAGCGACAGGATTTCCCATTGCGCTGGTGTCATCCATGCTGGCGGCAGGTCTTACACTGAAAGATATTCCCTGTGGAAAATATGGAACGTTAGATAAATATGTACCTGACGGCGATTATGTGGTTATTAAATTTGCCCGCTGGGCTTTTGAAAAGTTCAAGGGCGTGGAGGACAAGCTGGGGACCCAGATGCGTGCCGTGGGAGAAGTCATGAGCATCGGCAAGACCTACAAAGAAGCTTTCCAGAAGGCTATCCGCTCTCTGGAGACGGGGCGTTATGGTCTGGGCCATGCCAAGGATTTTGATACGCTCTCTAAGGAAGAACTGCTCCACAGGCTGATCACTCCTTCCAGTGAACGGCATTTTCTCATGTATGAGGCAATCCGTCAGGGGGCAACAGTGGAGGAGATACATGAGATTACCAAGGTGAAAGCTTATTTTATCGAGCAGATGAAAGAGCTTGTGGAGGAAGAGGAAGCGATTTTGCAGCATAAAGGCAGTATGCTGCCGGATGAAATGTTGATTAACGCGAAGAAGGACGGTTTCTCAGATAAGTACTTAAGCCAGCTTTTAGAGATTCCGGAGGATGATATCCGAGGCCGACGGCTTGCACTTGGCGTGGAGGAAGCCTGGGAAGGGGTTCATGTCAGCGGCACCGAAAACAGTGCCTATTTCTACTCCACCTATAATGCGCCGGATAAGAACCCGGTGCATGATGATAAACCTAAGATTATGATTTTGGGCGGCGGCCCTAACCGAATCGGACAGGGTATTGAGTTTGACTATTGCTGCGTACATGCAGCTATGGCGCTTAAGAAGCTGGGCTTTGAAACGATCATCGTGAACTGCAACCCGGAGACAGTGTCTACGGATTATGATACTTCTGATAAATTGTACTTTGAACCTCTTACGCTGGAGGATGTATTGAGTATCTATAACAAAGAAAAACCGCTGGGCGTGATTGCACAGTTCGGCGGACAGACGCCGCTTAATCTGGCTTCCGAGCTGGAAAAGAACGGTGTAAAGATTTTGGGCACCTCTCCTTCTGTCATTGACTTGGCGGAAGACAGGGATTTGTTCCGTGCCATGATGGAAAAGCTGGAGATTCCCATGCCAGAGTCAGGCATGGCCACAACGGTGGAAGAAGCTCTTGCAATCGCGGGCCGTATAGGTTACCCGGTGATGGTGCGTCCTTCTTATGTGTTGGGCGGCAGAGGCATGGAAGTGGTTTATGACGACGAGAGCATGACAGAGTATATGAATGCGGCAGTGGGCGTGACACCGGACAGACCGATTCTGATAGACCGGTTCCTGAATCATGCCCTGGAATGTGAGGCGGACGCCATCAGCGATGGTTCTCATGCCTTTGTCCCTGCCGTGATGGAGCATATTGAACTTGCGGGCATCCATTCCGGGGATTCGGCATGTATCATTCCTTCCGTGCATATCCCGGAGGAGAGCGTGGAGACGATTAAGGAATATACCAGAAAGATTGCGGAGGAGATGCATGTGAAAGGGCTGATGAACATGCAGTATGCCATCGAAAACGGCAAGGTTTTCGTGCTGGAGGCAAATCCCAGAGCGTCCCGTACAGTGCCCTTGGTTTCCAAGGTCTGCAATATCCGCATGGTGCCCCTTGCAACAGAAATTATTACCGCAGAGATTACAGGGCGTCCTTCGCCAATCTCCGGATTAAAAGAACAGATGATTCCCAACTACGGCGTCAAAGAGGCAGTCTTCCCCTTCAATATGTTCCCGGAAGTGGATCCTCTCTTAGGACCGGAGATGCGTTCCACAGGTGAAGTGCTGGGACTGTCCCGCTCTTACGGCGAAGCCTTTTACAAAGCCCAGGAGGCAGTGCAGTCCAAGCTGCCCCTTGCGGGAACGGTGCTTATCTCCGTCAATAAGAAAGATAAAGATGAAGTGGTGGAAGTGGCGAAGATTCTGGCAGAAGACGGTTTCAAGATTATGGCCACCGAAGGAACTTACAATCTGATCACAGCGGCAGGTATTCCGGCCACAAGGGTTAAGAAGCTTTATGAAGGCCGTCCCAATGTGGGAGATATGATTACCAACGGGGATTTTGACCTGATTATCAATTCGCCTGTAGGTAAGGGCAGTGTGCACGATGACAGCTATCTGCGCAAGGCGGCGATCAAGGCGAAAGCGCCCTATATCACAACGGTAGCTGCGGCAAAGGTTGCGGCGGAAGGCATCCATTACCTGAAGACCCATAAGGGCAGTGAGGTGAAGTCCTTGCAGGAACTGCATGGAGAGATTCAGGATAAGGTTTAGAAAAGGTATAAGATTGCTTTCTGTTCAATATTTTCAATGTTTTAAAAAGTATTTGAAAAGACATAGATAATCCGCTCCCTGTATAATGAATGGTATTATAAGGACAGGCTCAGAAGAGTTATGCGTAAAAGCAGCGTAGAAAGGGAGAGGAGAAATGGAAGATTACAAGGCATGGGCAGAAGAAGTACTGGACAAAGTGCGGGATAAGATGGCGTGGGTCAGTGAGAAAAACAAAGATAAAATCCCTTACACCACAGACGCAGACGGAAATTATGACGACCGGGCGGACGAGAACAAGGAATGGAGCCGTGACGACGGCTTAAACTGGTGGACCAATGGATTCTGGGGCGGTATCATGTGGCTTCTATATCAGGATACCGGGGAAGAGAAGTATGCAGATATTGCAAGGAAATCGGAAAGAAAGCTGGAGAAGTGCTTTGAGACTTATTATGGACTGCATCATGATGTGGGATTTATGTTCCAGCCCACGGCAGTGACAGATTATCGTTTGACGGGCGATCAGGATGCAAAGCGTGTGGCAATGCACGCGGCCAATCTTCTGGCAGGGAGATTTAACCCTGTGGGAAAATACATCCGGGCCTGGAATGAGGTGGGAGACAGTGACACAAGGGGATGGGCCATCATTGACTGCATGTTCAATATATCTTTGCTGTACTGGGCGTCGGAGGAGAGCGGGGACCCCAGATTTCGCCAGATTGCCATGATGCACGCGGATACGGTGCTGGAGAGCTTCCTCCGTCCGGACGGCTCCGTCTGTCATATTGTGGAGTTTGACCCGGAGCATGGAGGTATGGTCAAGAGCCACGGCGGACAGGGCTTCGGGGAAGGCTCGTCCTGGACCAGAGGACAGGGCTGGGCGGTGTATGGTTTTGCCAACAGCTATAGCCATACGGGCAAACAGGAATATCTGGATGCGGCTAAACGATGCGCTCATTACTGTATGGCGAATCTTTCCCAGTCGGGTATTATTCCGGTAGATTTCAGACAGCCGCCCGAACCGGCCTGGGAGGACTCCTGCGGCGCCTGTGTCATTGCAGGCGGCCTTTTAGAGATTGCAAAGCATGTTCCTGTATCGGAAAAGGACATGTATATCCGCGTTGCGGTAAAAATTCTTAAGGCGATTGCTGATACGAGGGCAGACTGGACAGGGGGCTGTGATGCCATCGTACAGAACTGTACAGGGGCATATCACAGCGACACACATCATATTACCATGGTCTATGCGGATTATTATTTCATAGAAGCGTTATATAAGCTGGCGGGAAAAGGTATCCTGATCTGGTAGATAAATAAGTTTCTTAAAAAAATGCATGTTGAACTTTAAAACATGCATTTTTTAATGCCGGGAAATTGGTATAGTACAATTATGAAATCGGAAGGCCAACCGGAACGCAATAAGAAGTGTAGAAAGAGGATAATGATAAAACCCAGAGGAGGATGACAGCTATGAAAAAGAAATTACTGGCAGTGATATTGTCAAGCGCCATGATGGCTGCAACGCTTGCAGGATGCGGCGGCGGATAATGCAGAAGCACCTGCTGCTGAAGATGGCGCGGCAGAGGAAGGAGCAGCAAGTGGAGATTCGATTGTTTCTGCTCCCACGGAATTAACTTACATATTTGCGGATGGCGATGAGGGAGCGAAAGCTTCCATGAACGAGATCGTAAACAAATTTAACGAAACCTATCCGGATATCACGGTGACAATTGAGCCGGGCAACGGAGGCGCTTACAGCGAGTTCATAAAGACCAAGGACAGTGTCGGAGAGTTTCCGGATGTGATGGAGATGAGAGACACGGCAATGTATGTGCGCGCCGGGAAGTTAGAGCCGCTGCCTGATGACATTGTGTCGCTTTTTACCACCACAACAGCATTTGACGGTAAGGTACACGGCTCCTCTTGGTGGAGAGAATACCAACGGTATTATTTATAACAAGGCATACTTTGATGAGAACGGCTGGACAGAGCCCACAACCTATGATGAGTTTATAGAACTCTGCCAGAAGATTGCCGATCAGGGCGATATGGCACCGCTTGTAGTAGGCGGACAGGATATCTGGCACATGGGATTCTGGTTCCACAAAGCCTATAACGATCAGGTGCTGAGCAAGGACCCTGATTTTATCAAACATTGCTATGAAGGTTCCAAGGATTTTTCGGATGAGACGGTGAAAGCGACCTTTGAAGAAATGAAGACAATCATGCAGTATGCACAGGAAGGCTGGGTATCCACGCCGGATGCACAGATCACCACTTTCCTTGTAAATGATATGGCGGCTATGATGTACTCCGGTACGCATATGTTCTCCCAGATTTCTCAGGCGGATCCGGAGTTTGAGATGGGATGGTTCCCGGTGCCAAGCCCGGACGGCAAGACACGTCTGGTAGGCGGCGGTGGAGTCGGCGGCCTGGCAATCTCCGCGGAGTCTGCAAAAGACCCTGACAAGAAAGCGGCGGCGGAGGCCTTTATTAAATTCTTCTATGCACCTGAAAATTATAAGATTTACTGTGAGACACTCAGCGCAATTCCGGCGACTGTGGATAAGCCTGATCTGGCAGTGTTGGATGTATTCCAGGAAGTGATTGATGCCAACGAAACGGCAGACGATCTTGCGCCCATGTGGAATGGCAGAGTAGGTGAGAACGAGCTTCCGCCTGATTTCAGAAACTTTACGTACAAGACGCTGATTGAAGTATTGCAGGGGACAAGAGACATAGATTCCGCCTGTGACGAGCTGAATAAGACATGGAAGGTCAGCATGGAAAGCTTTAACCCGATTACGGGTGTCGGCATCGAATAATGTTGTAGTCAGCAGGGAATCCCGGGCTGTGTGGGGCAGTTCCGGGATTTTCTTTCACTATGGAGGTCTCTTATGGGAAAAACGAAAAGAAAATTTGACAAACCGGCCTTTTTGTTTATTGCACCGGCCTTTATATTTTTTACGCTGTTTATTATCGTTCCCACGGTATCCAGCGTATATTACAGTTTGACATCGTGGGACGGCATCAGTCCGGACATTAAGTTTATCGGCCTGGCGAACTATAAAGAAATATTTACCAGTGCGCGTTTTGGAAATGCTTTAAAGAACACGGTTATTTTGACAGTCTTTATCTCTATTTTTGAAAATACGATTGCGCTTGGTCTTGCTTTGATTGTGGATAATGTGAGATGGGGCAAGAACTTTTTCAGAAGCGCATTCTATATTCCGGTTCTGATCAGCGGTATCGTGTCAGGTTTCATCTGGAAGATTATGTACAATTATAACTTTGGAACCTTTAATGCAGTTCTAGGCAATCTGGGGCTGGATTCCTGGAAGCAGGACTGGCTGGGGAACAGCAGTCTGACGCTTATCATGATTGGTATCGTATTGATTTGGAAGGGCGCTGGCTACTATATGATCATCTATCTGGCTTCTCTGCAAAGTGTGTCCACGGATTTGATTGAGGCGGCGCAGATTGACGGTGCAAGTCCATGGCAGAGATTCAAGTCTATTACCATTCCGTTGATATCCGGAGCTTTCACCATTAATTTTACATTATCCTTGATCAACGGACTGAAGGTCTTTGACCAGATCAATGTTATGACAGACGGCGGACCGGGCTTTACCTCGGAAACATTGGTTTACCTGCTCTATAAAGTCGGCTTTAATGAAGGCAGACAGGGATTCGGAACCGCAGTCGGTATTATGCTGTTGTTCATTATAATCGTGTTGAATACCCTACAGCAGAAATTCTTAAGAAGCAGGGAGGTGCAGATGTAATGAAGAAGGCGAAAAGAAAAAACAAGCCAAGCGTCTATGTATTATTTGCAGCAACAATACTCCTTGCATTTTTGTTTATCTATCCGGTATTGTTTGCGCTGATGTCGGCCTTTAAGAGCAATGGCGATATCTTAAAGAGCCCCATCAGTTTTCCCACCAGTTTATATATACAGAATTTTAAAGACTTGTTTGCGCAGTCGGATTTCTTTACGGCCATACTGCATTCTATATTTCTTACAGTTGTGTCGGAAGTGTTGATTGTTTTTATTGTGCCGATGGCGGCGTATGGCATCGAGAGAAGGAGGAGCCGTACCACATCCCTGGTCTATACTTATTTCCTGGCCGGGATGATGATTCCGTTTCATCTGTACATGTTCCCGCTGTTTAAGGAAATGCGGATGTTTCATATGTTCGGCAATATGGTCGGTCCGATTGTATGTTACATTGCAGGTTCCATTGCCTTTGGAACACTCCTTTACAGCAGTTTCTTAAAGGGGATTCCGCTGGAAATCGAAGAGGCGGCCATGATTGACGGATGCACGCCTTTCCAGACCTTTTGGAAGGTAACGTTTCCTTTGCTTGGTCCATGTACCGGCTCTATGGTTATCTTAAACGGACTTGGCATTTGGAATGACTATCTGATGCCCTATCTTGTGCTTCCCAGCGGCAAGGCTAAGACCATCACGGTAGAGATTGCAGGGTTCGTGGGACAGTATACAGCTAGATGGGATATCGTTTTCGCGGGAACCATTATCTCTATTGTGCCGGCACTGGTGATCTTCTGCATGTTCCAGAAATATTTTGTGAAGGGAATCACGGCGGGAGCTGCCAAAGGCTGATTGTGCTTTTGTGTTAAATTTGCTAAAGTAGTAAAGACAAAAGATTTCCGGTGTCATGACGAAGATTCTGACACTGGAAAGTGTTGAATGAAACAGCAGATCAAAATCCGGTTATGCGTAGGAAACGCTGAAATGGAGTAGAACATGAAAGGTTTCAGTCTCTATCAAAAATTTGCCCTGACAATCATATTGTTGGGGCTTTTGCCTATGGCGGTGCTGGCAACTTTTATTGCCAATAAGATGATTAAAGATTATTCACTGGCGCTTCGCGGGCAGTATGAGCAGGCGGCCGGATATGTGGAGTCCAGTATTGACGCCACGCTGGATGGTTATAACACCATATCGAAGATGCCGTACTTTTATAATTTTAATGCGACCGGCGCTCAAAACAGTTATCTTTCCTTTGATCATTTCAGGCAGATATTATATGGAGAGGCATATGACCCGGCCACCATGAAAGAGGACCGGGAGCGCGATATGGGAAATTTCCTGCAATATCTGCAAAGTGTGGATTCTTATATCAGCAGTGTGCATGTCATTGCACAGGACAGCCGGCAGGAGAAAGTATCCTTTCATTACAGCGTATATAATACTTTTTTTCTTGATTCGGAATTATTTGAAAAGACCGTGGCTTATGAAGAACTGGATAAAACGGGGAAGAATCTGATTCTTCTGCCGCCTCATATGACAACTTATTTCTATGGAACACCGGAGATGGTCTTCACTGTGGCGCGTAATTATTTCGACCTGCGCGGGCCGGTGGGCAATACCCCTTATGTGGGCACGATTTTTATAGATATTGATTTGAAGAAGATAGAAGGGATATTCCGCAGTGTGGAGTTTACCGGCAATGAAGTTATATATGTGGTAAATGAAGACAATGACTGCTTTTACAGCAATGCGGAGGAATTGATCGGGCAAAATATCGGGGAGACACTGCAGGCCTTAGAGGCCCAGGAGGACCGCTTTGTGATCAGGACGAAGGGGAATCATTATGGGCTGTCCGTTGTTGTATCCCTGGATACAGGAACTGCCTTTGGGGACATACGGAGAATGCAGCAGACCATGTATGTGTTCGTGGGGATATCCGTTCTGGCGCTTTTTGTGGGGTCCTTCTATTTTTCCAAGCGGCTGACCCGCCCCATACATGAAATGATGGAACAGATGTCCATGGTGGAAACCGGAAATTTTGACATCGAGCTGCCCATCCGCTCGCGGGATGAAATCGGGGTGCTTTCCGAACGGTTTAATCAGATGAGCAGCGCTTTAAAGACTTATATTAACCAGTCTTATGTGGCGCAGATCAAGCAGAATGAGGCGGAGCTTACAGCATTAAAATCGCAGATTTATCCCCATTTTCTGTACAATACGCTGGAGATTATCCGTATGACGGCGTTGGAAGACGAGGGCGGAAAACAGGTGCCTGAGATGATAGAAGCGCTTTCCGGGCAGATTCATTATCTGATCGGTCCCATGCAGGATATGGTGCCTTTGGAAAAGGAGATCGATCATATCAATAAATATGTTTATCTACTAAACTGCAGGATTGGCAGTAAGATACAGCTGTTGGTAAATGCACAGGGCGGTCTTAAGGTACAGGTGCCAAAGTTGATTCTGCAGCCCATCGTGGAAAACGCTTATGTCCATGGCATCAAACCCAAGAAGGGCAAAGGACGGATTATGGTGGAGACGGCCGTGCAGGGAGAACAGTTTGAGATTTCTGTTATGGATAATGGGATAGGCATGGATGAGGAAGCTCTGGCAAAAATTACGAAGCTGTTTGAGAGTGACGATCCAGGGATTAAGAATGAATATAATTGGCAGAGCATCGGGCTTAAGAATGTGCATGACAGAATCCGTTTTCTATATGGAGAAGCGTATGGTATCCGCATTACCAGCACACAGGCGGTGGGGACCATGGTGAGGATATTGCTGCCGCTTAAACAGATTACGGAAAAGGATATGGATACTTGAAAACCGCACGGCAAGAGAAAGGTTTGGTATAAAGATGATTCGGATGATACTGGCGGACGATGAACCTATCATTACCAGAGGAATCAAAAAGCTTTTGAATTGGAAGATATTGGGAATCGAAATCATAGGGGAATATGAGGACGGGAGAAAAGCGCTGGAGGCGATTATAAGAGACAAACCGGAAATTGCGCTTCTTGACATATCCATGCCTGGAATGTCCGGGGTGGAAGTTTTACAAGAGTGTCGTGCCATGGAAAGCGGCGTTTCTATTATTTTTATCAGCGGTTTTCAGGATTTTGAATATGCAAAAGCGGCATTACAGTATGGCGCAGTGGATTACCTGCTGAAACCGGTCATCCGAGAGGAATTGCTTAAGGCCGTCGAAAAGGCCGTTGCCGGCATGGCGGAGGGGGTTGAGCTGGAGCGGACGGATGTGAAAGACAACGAGGGCACAGGCGGTATCAATTACGAATTTCTGGTGGAAGATGAGGAGAGCGGCTATGTGCCGATCTATGCCGAGGTTATTTACGATAAAGAAGAAAATGAGCAGATCAGGAAACTGATTCATTTTTCCATGACCAGCTTTCTGGAAGAATATTTATATGAGACAAAGCTGGGAATCGTTTTTCAGAAAAATGACAAAATTGTCATAATATTGAGAGGCATTGAGGATAGACAAATCAGGGAAGTGGTGGAGGATATCTGGACAGAATCCCAGAAGGCAACAGGACATGCGGTATTCTTTGTTATCGGAGATGTGGTGGGTTCCATGAGAGAGATACCGGGCATGTTTCAGCAATGCCTGACGCGGAGCGGGTATTTGTTTTTTGCAGATCAAATGACAGTGCCGATTCTCAATCTGCATGAGCGGGTGTTTCCCCAAAGAGGAGACTCCCGTATGCTGGGGGAACTGCGGGGCAGGCTTTTTGAGGCTGTTGTGGCGCAGAATGAGGTACAGATGAAGGAGTATGCAAGACAGTATGGCAGATTGGTACTGTGTCTGTCGGAGGGTAAAAAGGAGGACGCCTGTTTCTATTTTTGCTCGGCAGTAAGATTTATGGAGGAAAAATGTGAGGCCCATGAATTGCCGGGACGTAAAGTGGAGATGAAGGAACTGTTGGAGAGAAGCAGGGAATGCAGCTGCTTTACGGAAATGGAAAGCCTGTTTGAAGAGGAATTTGGAGAGTATCTTGAGCGAATCAAATTAGTTGCCGTAAACAGTGATAAGAGAGATATTTTGAAGGCAAAAGATTATATCGAAAAGCATTATATGGATAATCTGTCGCTTAACGTGCTGGCGGAAGAAATTCATATGAATCCATATTATTTCAGCAGCTTTTTTAAGAAGAATATGGGAGAGAACTTTAAGGACTATGTCAATCGAATCAGAGTTGAACATGCCGTTCCCATGTTGATCTCAACGGATATGAAAACATATGAGATTGCAGAGAAAGTTGGATTTGGCGATATCAGGATGTTTAACGCAGCGTTCATGAAGATTTACCAAGAGACACCCGGCAGCTATCGCAAGCGTGTGCGCGGTTAGCGCGTCGGTGCAGAAAGGAGTAGGGTTATTCTATATGAGAGAGAAGATTCAAAACCCCATTTTACATGGATTTCATCCGGACCCTTCTATCATCCGGGTGGGAGAGGATTATTATATTGCGACTTCGACGTTCGAGTGGTGGCCGGGAATCCGTCTGCATCATTCCGTGGATTTGAAAAACTGGGAATTGCTTCCCTATCCGCTAAACAGCGTATCCCAACTGGACCTTCGGGGCGTGGGGGCCTCCCAGGGAATATGGGCGCCATGTCTCACTTATGATCAGGGGACCTTTTACCTTCTTTATACGATAGTCAGGTCCTTTTATTGCAATATGTATGACACGGAGAACTACCTCATAACGGCGTCGGATATCACAGGACCTTGGTCAGAACCCATAGCGCTCAATAACTTCGGGTTTGACCCGTCTTTCTTTCATGATGACGATGGACGCAAATACATGGTCAGCATGGTGACCGACCACAGGGTGCCTAAGAAATATGCGGGCAGACTGGTGCTGCAGGAATACGATTCTGTGCAGAAGAAAATGACAGGACCGGTAAAGGATATTTACCAGGGGGATAAAATCTTTCTGGAGGGCCCTCATATTTTTAAGAGGAAAGATTGGTATTACCTCTTTGCGGCGGATACCGGTATGGGGGAGGGACACGGACAGACAATTCTGCGTTCCCGGAACGTAGGGGGCCCTTATGAGATGTTTCAGGCCGATTTTATGCGCCGGGACAATGAGAACGAGGCCTATTCCATTTTGACCAGCAGACATCATGAGGATATTTTGCTGCAAAAGAGCGGACATTGCGATCTGGTGGAGACGCCGGACGGAGAATGGTATGCCGTTCACCTGTGCGGGAGGGCTTCCAGGGACAGGAATCCGGAAGACGCAAAGCGTTTTCCGAAAAGCCGCCGGTATATGCTGGGGCGGGAAACTGCCATACAGAAGATGCGTTGGACACAGGATGACTGGCTTGTTCTGGCGGCAGGCGGCAATACGCCCCAGGAAGAGACAGAGGGGCCGGTACTGCGGGAAGCGATGGACTGTAAAATGCAAAGACTGACGCGGGACGACTTTGAGGATAAAACCCTGCACTTGGATTATCAGTCCCTTCGGATTCCTATGGATGAGAGATACATATCCCTTGCGGCCCGTCCAGGATGGCTTCGGATGTATGGAAGAAGCGGGCTGTCATCCAAATTCTCGCAGACGCTGATTGCCAGAAGGATGACACAGTATCATATGGAAGCATCGGCCTGCATGGAGTTTGAGCCGGAGATATTCAAGCAGATGGCAGGACTGATATTTCTGTACGATACGGATAATTACCTGTATCTGCATGTATCGTATGATGAGGAAATCGGAAAGTGTATTACACTGCTTAAAGCAGAAAACAAGAAGTATGTATATTTGACAGATTATATATCTGTCAGGGAAAATCAGGCCGTCATACTGAAACTGGAGATTGCAGAGAATATGGTGCAGTTCTATTACGGCAATGATGAGATGAATATGCTAAAGATTGGTCCGCCTGTAAATGCGGGATTTCTGTCAGACGAGGCCTGTGACGAGGGATGGTTTACAGGCGCGATGATCGGTATCTGCTGTCAGGATTTGACCGGATTCGGGAAATACGCGGATTTTGATTATTTTGAGCTGAAAGAGACGGAGGTAAAAGATGGCAGTATTGGCATTAAAGGTATTAGATAAAAACGGCAAGACAATCTGCGTGAGCAGAGGCGAAGATTTTGTGAGTCTGGTGTGTACGGCAGAGTATCAGGAGGGCGACAGAATCGTATTGGAGACCTCAGAGAAGAACATGCATGTATGGCTGCAGGTAGATGACGCGTTGGGCGCATCCTTGTGCTATGTGACAGATGTTGTCTCTTATGATATTCCTTTTGGGGAGAAAAGAATCTGTTATTCGCCCAAAGTATTCTATGGGAACAGACATTATCTGTTTGCAAGATGTGCGCGTAAGGAGGAGATAAGCGCATACCGCAATCTGGCGCTTAACGTATGTGACCAACACGGCGATACACATTGTTATCCCCATGCCTGGGCAAATGTGGAGACCAGAGGGGAAGCGGTCTTTGCGGCCCGAAACGCCATAGACGGCGTATGTGAAAATCGTTCCCACGGGGAGTGGCCTTACGAATCCTGGGGAATCAATATGCAGGAGGATGCGGAGATGACGGTGGAGTTCGGACGGTTGGTGGAGATTGACCGGATTGTGCTCTATACCAGATCGGACTTCCCCCATGATAACTGGTGGACACAGGTGACACTCACTTTTTCCGATGGGGAAAGTATGGAGTGGAAGCTTGAGAAGAGTTCTCTGCCTCATGTGCTTACGATTCCGGCGAAGAAGATTACATGGGTGAAGCTGGAGAAATTGATCAAGGCGGATGAACCGTCTCCCTTCCCGGCACTGAGTCAGATTGAGGTTTATGGCAGGGATGCGGATGTTGCTTGGAATAACTGAACAAGGTGTTTATTTGGAGGGGCTGTTGCAAAAGTAGATGAATAATCTACCGGAGCAACAGCCCCTTATTTCTTTTGTATCAAACGTGATGTGCTAATATGTCCTATGAAACATGTGCTAAAATGGCAGGCTGGCCATGCAGTGAGTAGGGAAAGATGGCCTCTCTCAATTTTGTCTGCAAAAGTAGAAAATTTTAAAATAGATATTGACGATGCACATAGGAAGTGATACGCTATAAAAAAGATAACTTATGCGCATAAGTTACAATGAGAACGTTTATAAATTATTAAAATTTGTCTAAAAGAGGAAAACGGAACATTTGCTGAGAATGGTGGTCTGTGTAGGTCTGTATAAAGTATGCAGGAAACACAAATAACAGGTAAAAAGGGTTGACAGGCAGAAAGGGAGGATAACGGCAATGGAAAAAGCATGGTGGAAAGAAGCGGTAGTATATCAGATTTACCCCCGCAGTTTTATGGATAGTAACGGGGACGGTATCGGTGATATTGCGGGAATCACACAGAGACTGGACTATCTGAAAGATTTGGGGATTGATGTCATCTGGCTGTCTCCGGTCTACCAGTCTCCTAACGACGACAACGGATATGATATCAGCGACTACAGAGCAATCATGAAAGAATTCGGCACCATGGAGGATTTTGACGAGATGCTGAAGCAGGCCCATGCAAGAGGGCTTCGCATCGTCATGGATTTGGTGGTGAATCATACCTCCGATGAGCATCAGTGGTTCGTGGAGAGCCGTAAGAGCAAAGACAATCCCTACAGGGATTATTATATCTGGCGGGAAGGTAAGGATGAGAATACCGTGCCCAACAACTGGGGTTCCTGTTTCAGCGGTTCTGCATGGCAGTACGATGAAGCTACTCAGATGTACTACTTGCACATGTTCTCCCGTAAACAGCCCGATTTAAACTGGGACAACGAGACCGTGCGGGAAGAGGTCTTCGATATGATGCGCTGGTGGTGCGATAAGGGAATAGACGGTTTCCGCATGGATGTAATCAGCATGATCTCCAAGGCGGAGGGTCTGCCGGATGGCGAGATGAAAGAGGGAGCGCTTTATGGAGATTACGGCCCTTATGTGTGCAACGGACCGCATATCCACCAGTATCTGAAAGAGATGAATGAGAAAGTCCTCTCCAAATACGATTTGCTTACGGTGGGTGAGACACCTGGCGTGACTGTGGAGGAAGCTAAGAAATATACGGGTTATCATGAGCATGAACTGAACATGGTATTCCAGTTCGAGCACGTAGAGGGAATGGACGAGGAGAATAAGTGGAATACCAGACCGGTGTCTTTACTGAAATTAAAGCAGATTTTATCCAAATGGCAGACCGGACTTCACGGGGTGGGCTGGAACAGTTTGTTTTTCTCTAATCACGATCAGCCAAGGTCCGTATCCAGATATGGTAATGACAGTGACGAATATAGGGAGCGGTCCGCGAAAATGCTGGCTACCTGCCTGCATATGATGGAAGGAACCCCTTACGTCTATCAGGGGGAAGAGTTGGGGATGACCAACTATCCCTTTACGGAAATGTCACAGTTTCGTGATTTAGAGACCATCAACGCTTATCGGGAATTGGTGGAAGAAAGCCACAAGAGAGAGCCGGAAGAGCTGATCAAATGCTTCCAGCACAGAGGGCGGGACAATGCCAGGACTCCCATGCAGTGGGATGACAGTGAAAATGCTGGCTTTACTTCCGGGACTCCCTGGATTGGCGTGAACCCCAATTATAAGGTGGTGAATGCCAAAGCGCAGCGCCAAGACCCCGCGTCTGTATTTTCTTATTACAAGAAGCTGATCAGACTTAGGAAGGAGCATGACATTATCGTATATGGCGATTTTACACTGCTGATGGAAGACAGCCCTGCGGTATTTGCCTATATGAGAACATTGGGAGAGCAGAAGCTCTTGGTGCTGTGTAACTTTACCAAGGAGGAACAGACGATAGATATTCCGGCGCAGGAAAGATGCTCTACAGGCGAGGTTATGATTTCCAACTATGACAGAGAACAGGCGGAGGATATTGAGACCTTAAAGCCTTATGAAGCAGTTGTTATTTGGCAGAAATAGGAAGGGAAAAGATTGGAAATCATGCGCAGAAAACAGCGCAGAAATGGAGAAAAAGATGAATAAAAAATGGTGGCATGACAAGGTGGCGTATCAGATTTACCCGAAGAGTTTCTGTGATGCCAATGGAGACGGCATCGGGGATATCCGGGGAATTATCAGTAAGTTGGATTATTTGAAAGAGTTGGGCGTGGATATTGTCTGGCTTTCTCCCAGTTATCCTTCGCCGCTGGCGGATGAGGGATATGATATTTCGGATTACTATGGGATAGACCCTCGGTTTGGGACCATGGAAGACATGGAGGAGCTGATTGCAGAGGCAAAGAAACGGGATATGTATATCCTGATGGATTTGGTGGTCAATCACTGTTCCGATGAACATGAGTGGTTTCGGAAAGCCTGTGAGGACCCGGACGGCAAGTATGGCAAGTATTTCTATATTGTAGATGCGGGTGAGAAAGATGAGCTTCCCACAAACTGGCGTTCCTATTTCGGGGGCTCTGTTTGGGATAAACTGCCAGGGCATGAGGATAAATACTACCTGCATGTCTTTCACAAGAAACAGCCCGACCTGAATTGGGAAAACGAGGAAGTCCGGGAAGAGGTTTACAAGATGGTGAACTGGTGGCTGGATAAGGGACTGGGAGGTTTTCGGATTGACGCCATCATCAATATCAAGAAACCGGCGGTATTTCACGACTACCCGGCAGACCGGGCGGATGGACTCTGCGCCATTCAGTGTATGTTGAAGGAAGCGGAGGGTATCGGTACGTTTCTGGGAGAACTGAGGGATCGGACATTTCGTATCCACGATTCCTTCTCTGTGGGTGAGGTGTTTGATGCAAAGGAGGAGGAAATCCCGGATTTTGTGGGAGACAACGGCTATTTTTCCTCCATGTTTGACTTCCGTACAGCTTTGATTGGGGCCGATTTTGCCGGTTGGTATCGCAGGAAGCCGGTACAGGCCGGGGCGTATATCAAGGCCGTATATGAGAGCCAGAAAAAGATGGGAGATGTGGGTTTCTATTCTAACATCATTGAGAACCATGATGAACCCAGAGGCGTAAGCCATTACCTGCCGGAAGGTGAATGCTGTACGGAAGGTAAGAAGATGCTGGCTATGATTTCTTTCATGGTGAGAGGAATTCCTTTTATCTATGAAGGACAAGAGATTGGGATGGAGAATAAGAAATTTACTTCCATAGAGGAAGTGGATGACTGCTCCACCTTGTTTGAATATCAGACCGCGCTGGAGGTGGGGCTGACACCTGAACAGGCGATTGAGGCAGTGGGCAGATACAGCCGGGACAATGCCAGAACGCCCATGCAGTGGGATGACAGCGAAAACGCCGGCTTTACCACAGGGACGCCATGGCTTGCCGTGAATCCCAATTATAAGCAGATTAATGTAAAAGCCCAGCAGGAAGACCAGGATTCGGTGCTTGCCTTTTATAAGAAGCTTACAGCCCTTCGCAAGAGCGCAGAATATAAAGAGACTATCGTATACGGGGCGTTTATTCCGGTGCCCCAGGAAGATGAGAATGTGATGGTGTTCTATCGAAAAAGTGCGGAAAAGACGCTTCTTGCGGCGGCAAACTATCAGTCTGTTGAGACTGACATAAAGATACCCGGCCAAGTGAAGAAGGAAGTGCTCAATAATGTGAATAAACTGCAGATGAAAGACGGGGTGCTGCATATGTCAGGGTATCAGGCTGTGGTGCTGGAGGTTGTGTAAATATATCAATATCCATTCAGATTTGAACGGATTTAAAATAAACGGAAATAGCATAAATACCTTGACTGAATTTCCTGGCTTTCATATAATTGTTCTAGGGACAGGATATATGGAAGGCGGGAATCAGGATGGAAGGTATAGATATGACAGAAGATCAGATGCAGAGCGTGAAAATGTCCACACTTTATGAACTGAGATTGATTTTTACGCAAGGGGAAAAGAAGGCGTATACAACCGATGAAATTGTGGAGCTTTTGGATAAAATAGCCACATCCAAAGACCGGTAATAAAATCAGCAGTAATACATTATGAAAGGACAGGGATACTTCAAACCAAATAAAGAAGTGTTCCTGTTGCTACTTGTCAAGGACGTATTCATCACTTTTTCTTGATTTTCCTGTTTTCCATGCTCTAAATCATGGAGAATGACACGCTTTAGCTTGTCCTCTACGCTTTGGGTACTCGTATCAGAAAAATGTACCTCGACTAAATACCTTGTCTTGTCAATCTTCTGTTGTAAACAGGGCGTTAATCGCCCCGTGGCGTTGGTTTGAATGTTGTCGCTCATGTTCCTCCTTTTTGGCACAAAAAAGGCGCATGGTTTACAATTTACTGCTCCATGTGCCTTTACGCTGTTTATTTTGATATTAAATTGTTTTACCGATTATGCTAACTGCATAATTTCGGTTTCGATTTCTTTCAATTCATCGAATGACAGTGTAGATACACAATCTGCAATTTCCTCAAGTGTCATTTTGCCTTTTCTTATTAGCTGTTCCGCCATTGCTCTTTCTGTATCATGCCTTTCGCTCTTGATAAACGACTTCATAATCTGTTCTTCATCAAACAAACTCATCATAATCGTCACAACCTCCTTTTCTCTCTGCGCTAAATATTCCCTTAAAACATTCCTGTCCTTGCATATGCGGATTGTTTCTGTAACCGCCTTTTGTGTCATTCCATGCTGTTTTGTCTGCTCGTTAAAAACTTTGCAGAAAATAATGTACTGGTTGATAATATCATCTGTATCGCTTTCATAGATAACCTTTGCTTTTACCTCAATATCTATATCCGCGCCCTCAAAAAATTCTTTCGACAGAGATATTTTATCGGGTTTCCTCCCCTTGTTTCCCGTAAAAATCACATAAAGTTCAGGCTTTGGCATTTTTACTTTCCTGCTTTTGTAATAGTCTTGGCAGGTACGCTGAAAATATTCGTGATAGCTTTGCGCCAGATACAGCAAAACTCTTACTAAAATATTCACTGTCCATGTTGACTGTGCCTCCACAAGTATCATCAGCTTATTATTTGCAATAAAGCCTAAATCATTATACAGATTATCCGTCAATACATTTGTGATCGTCACATCTGTAAGGGAGTCTTCTGTCGCTGTGGTGTCCTCTGGGTGGAGCGTTTTATACAGCTTTAGCAGATAACTCTTGTTTTGAAAAAGGTCAAGGAATACGCTGTTTTTTGCTGTACGTTTTGCCATGACTTCCTCTATCTGTTTTGTATCGTCCTGCACTTTAACACCTCGATTTCTAAAAATCTGTGACATAAGATACGATATATCCTGTTCCTGCCACACTTCAATTATACAAAAAAACGCTTGTCTTTACAATAAAATTCACATTAAATTTCCACCTCTTTGGTGTTCCTGTCCTTTGCGGGCACAAGAATATCCTTATTAACCTCCTTATCATGCAGCATGGAATGGGCGGTTTCATGCACCATTGTCTTTAAAGTCTGGCTCTCGCTCATGCCCTCCTGCACCGCAA
>ERZ777305.666-NODE-666-length-53545-cov-62.855375_pt1 | contig 53545 bp, 48 predicted proteins | sample MGYA00374965_ERZ777305 | MGnify/ENA primary metagenome ERZ777305 (study PRJEB29328, sample SAMD00013331) | mouse gut metagenome | study: EMG produced TPA metagenomics assembly of the Metagenome analysis of fecal microbiota from mouse which was promoted...
TGAAAATTAAGTGTTTAACAGCATAAATTTAATTTTTGTCATCTACTAAAAATTCTTTGTTTATTTAAATCGTCTTCCATTACCTCGGTAATTACATTCTTCTCCTGTTCCTGCTTGTTATTAATCATTAATGTTGTGGCGTTTGCAAGGATGGATGGTTTTAGCCCTACACCTTGTTTTAAAATTTCTTCTCCGACATTATGTCCTGGTAAAATGGCTTTTAATGCAAAATTAATCAGTATGATTGTGGTTGTAAGTTTAATGTTTTTAATTCGGTTATTGTATTATCTTCGCGTGAAATATCGCTTGATTCTGTAGTTTATAAATCCGAACATCACTCTGAAAAAACGCTTGAATTTGTTAGGGCATAAATCATCAAAATATTCCTATTTTGGCCTGCCGCTGTCTTTAGTAAAAAAGAGTAGTTTTCTAATATCCGAGTGCTCCCGCATACAATATCCAGTCGGCGTGCATATAAGGAGAGGGTTGGAACCCTTGTTTTTCGAGCTGCGGCTTTATTGTGTGCAAGAACAAGTCCCTTTTTGCATGCAGCCATATGTTTGAAATGTGTATTATGGTTCATTTTACCAATAAATAAGAAGTTGGAGCTGTGTTATTGGTGATGTCTATAATCTTGTCCTTTTTAACTAAAAAAATCCGTTTATGCTTTACGATTTCTGGAGATTTCTCAGTAATGGGATTAACGAAGAAACCATTTGCATCGGCCCAGATTCCGACACTCGTTTTTGGTATATAAGTTATTGTATCGGCATTTTGAAACCATTCTCCTATTAAGATTTCATCTATAATAGTAAAATTAATGTTCATTATATTGGGCATGTCGTTTATGATGATGAATTCAGGAATGTTCATAGGGTTGAATTCCCTTACATATATGGTGGGTCTGTGAGGTATATTATGTGTATGACATCCCGCTGTTAATATGGAAATAACAGTTAAAATCACTAATCGAACTCGGGTGAGTAGGTAATTCCGTTCCATCTGGGCATAGTATTTTGTTGGATTGTTATTTTTTCGTTTGTTCGGTTCTTATTGTTCTTATATAGAAATGGGCAGTTTATTAAATGACGCATGTCTGGATGTGCCACCCACCATAGAGCCACTAATAATTTATCAATTTGTGTCTTGAAGTTTTTTGTATTTTCCTTGGTTACGATTTTAGTAAAATCGTGTTCGAATATGATGTGATTGTATCTGTCACAGATTATGATATAATCGTTTGCTGTCGAAAAGCGTTGTTTAGGTGCTAAGGTATAAGTTATAGAATCGTAAGGGAACGAAAAAGCCCAGTCAAATATATTTGATGAACCCGATATATTCATAGAGTACAGAGTTTTTTCTTTGCTATTTATGTTTCCATAATAAGTGTTGTACCCTGATTCCGTCTTTATCACTAATGCCCAATTAAGTGTGTGATGGCCTCCATGATAGAGTATAAAAGGGTTGTTTTCTATTACAGAATCAAGTTCGTATGTCCGTAGTATGCGGCATTTAACCTCGTTGTCTACAAAAGTTTCTGCAGAACAATAAGAAGCGTTTGCAAACATAAAAATGAAATCAAAAAATAAAGTTATAATAATTTTTTTCATCTAAAATTGGGCATTGAAGAGTTATTAATGATGAAGGTTCTTGGGTCATGGTGTATGCCTGTATTAATAAACGGGATTCCCATAACGCGTAATATTAAGTTTTCGGTTTGTATGGCGTCTACATGTTGGGTGGGTTCTATTCATACATTATACGATAAAATATGCTGAAGTCGGGCAGATTGTCTATTTCCGGATAAGAATTCAAATCCCATTCCAAAATTTTATCATGGTTCGCGTTGAAAATCGCGATATAATAATTTTGAAAATAATATTGATTTGTTTCTTTATAATTTAAGTCATTATGTGTTATGTCCATAAGTGAGAAGTATCTATTTAGTTGTTTGTTTGTTAATGGAACTGTCATTTGCAACAGACCGTTGATTTGAGGTGTGGATAGGTATACATTATAAATAGAATCTGTTTGGGATATAATCATACAATTTTGAGAAGAATGGCCGCTTGTAAATGCTATATATGGATGGCTTTTAAGTATATCTATTAATTCGTATTTATAAATTATGTCATCGATTATTTTTTGTTTTTGCGAGAAACGAATATGTACATCCGCTGTGTGTTGGGCATAAATTCCCAGCATGGCTGACAATATAATAAATATAAAAAAAGAATGTTTCATGGTCATATTCTATCTAAATTCGGGTATTTTGGAATGAGTATTAATAAAACTTTTATTGCCATGCGTTGTGCCGTCTAAAATGTATGGTAATCCCATTACACGATATATCAAGTTCTCGGTTTGCACAGCGTCAATATGTTGAGTGGTGTTTCTCCCCAAAGCTCGGTGCGGCTCGCCGTACGCGTCGAAATAGTCTCCCGGGAAGTAAGAATACTCGATGTCGTTACCGAGGAACACATGGTCGGCGGAGTACGTTCTCATTGCTTTTTTAATAAAAAACCTGTAATGCAAAAAACATAGTCAATAAGATTAAGTCTACGACCCCAAGATATTCTTGCAATTTATCTATGCCCTTATAATTATATTTTTTCACATTGCTACGAGCAACAAAATATATAATTAACCCCATAATCATGCAAACAAAACTAAGCAATATGTTCATTCTGTATTCTTTTATTTGTAAATGTTTGTGTTTTGCATATTTAGTTCAAATTATGTTTTGCGGAGTTTATTGAATCATAATAGATAAAATAAACCTAATATTACAAAACCGATCGCACCGGCATAACCTTGCCACATTCCGTATCGCAGATAATTATCTTTGACCTTTTTCAAGCACCATCTTGTATAGAAAAAGGAGCAAATGCCAATTGTGATACAAAGTATTCCATATATTATGTTCATTTCATTTTCCTTATATTAATTTCATCTTCAAATCTGGCATCAACTTCTTCTTGTTCATTATCGTTTTGTCGAGACTACATATCAATTATCTTTTCCAATAAAGAAACTTTAAGATTGGCACCCTGTTTTAGTATTTGTTCCGAAAGCCCATATCCTGGCAATAGTGCATTTAATGCTTGGTTTATAGAGCGGTTTATTATAAATAAGCTCAGGCTTTTTACGACGTCTCCAAAAGACTCCATATTATTCAAATCCGCATTCAGTGCGTCTATTCCGACTTCCATCAAAGCTCCTGTCGATGATGTGATATATCCTGCCTCAGCGAGTCCTACACCGACCTCCGCTCCGACCACGGACAAAGTAGCGGCATATCCTGCTACTGACATTGCCGTGCCTGCGGTCTGTAGCATTTCAGCACGTTGCTTGCTGAATCTTTGATGGCGCGTTATTGCTATGCCTCCGTCCTCAGCGTATCGTCGCTCGTAGTAAAATCGTTCTGCGCCGTCCTTTGCGTTGGGGTTTTCGATTACGGGGCTTACGTCTCCTTTGTTGGTGAGGTTGTTCCAAAATCTCGAAATCTTAGCCATCCACTTCTTGCTGAAATTTCCGTCCGGATCCACATAGGCTATCGGATTCGCATTGCAGAACACATATGGAGAGACCTTTGGAGTTGCCTCTGCTTGTTTGTCGGGCGTGTACCACAGGAGCGCCGGCGGAAAGTGTCGGCGTGCCCCGTAGTCGTATTCGGTTGTGGGTGCGAGGCGTTCCTTTCCGGCATAGAGCATGGGCTGGCCTTCGGGCGCTCGGTGCGGCTCGCCGTAGGGGTAGTAAGAGTTATGCTGTTCTATCTGCCCGGCGGAGTCGGTGACCATCACTACGCTTCCCTGATGGTCGGAGTGTATGAAATTAAATGCGCTATATTTATCGGTCATTTGAATGGAATTAATTTAAATGCCGGTTCCATATCTGTGCTATCATAAGTATATTCCCTCCTGTCAAATACAAACTCTTCGTTCATGAATCTGTGGAAACCAGAGTAGTCGGTGACGTCTATTAATTCGTCGTTTCTGATTAAGTAACGGCAAACCATGGTATCTAAATAAATATCGGAATCTTTTACTGATATTATGTCGGTAATTTTGGATTTCGAATATGTGTAAATGCTGTGAGGATGTAATGTCAATGTGTCGTTCTTTATATTCCATCCACCAATAATCATTTTATCGCCCGTAGGCCCAGTGTTGTACTCATATACTCCACAAGAATCCTGCTCATTGGAATCTTGATGTAATATCATAAAATTAAGGATAAATTGAGGATTTATTGTGTTTTCGTAAACTTTGACATATCTGTTGGCCATATAGCTGTAGTACTTGGAATAATTATATTTGTGCGAGCAACTCCAAAATACTATGAGGCTAATGCAGAGTGGAATGATTAATGTGATTTTTTCATAATTTTCTATTTTTAGGAGTGTATGTATTGCCGTGTTTGTAGTATGCTAATGGTAGTTAATTTATTGTCATTTGAATGGAACTAATTTGAATGACGGCCACGTATTTGTGCTATCATAAGTATATTCCCTCCTGTCAAATACAAACTCTTCGTTCCTTAATCTGTGGAAATCTGAATAGTCTGTGACGTCTATCAATTCGTCGTTTCTGATTAAATAACGGCAAACCATGGTATCAAAATAAATATCGGGATCTTTTGCTGATATTATGTCGGTAATTTTGGAATTCGAATATGTGTAAATGCTGTGAGGATGTAATGTCAATGTGTCGTTCTTTATATTCCATCCACCAATAATCATTTTATCGCCCGTAGGCCCAGTGTTGTACTCATATACTCCACAAGAATCCTGCTCATTGGAATCTTGATGTAATATCATAAAATTAAGGATAAATTGAGGATTTATTGTGTTTTCGTAAACTTTGACATATCTGTTGGCCATATAGCTGTAGTACTTGGAATAATTATATTTGTGCGAGCAACTCCAAAATACTATGAGGCTAATGCAGAGTGGAATGATTAATGTGATTTTTTTCATAATTTTCTATTTTTAGGAGTGTATGTGTTGCCGTGTTTGTCGTATGCTAATGGTAGTTAATTTATTGTCATTTGAATGGAACTAATTTGAATGCCGGTCTCGTATTTGTGCTATCATAAGTATATTTCCTGTCAAATCCAAACTCTTCGTTCATGAATCTGTGGAAACCAGAGTAGTCGGTGACGTCTATCAATTCGTCGTTTCTGATTAAGTAACGGCAAACCATGGTATCTAAATAAATATCGGAATCTTTTACTGATATTATGTCGGTAATTTTGGATTTCGAATATGTGTAAATGCTGTGAGGATGTAATGTCAATGTGTCGTTCTTTATATTCCATCCACCAATAATCATTTTATCGCCCGTAGGCCCAGTGTTGTACTCATATACTCCACAAGAATCCTGCTCATTGGAATCTTGATGTAATATCATAAAATTAAGGATAAATTGAGGATTTATTGTGTTTTCGTAAACTTTGACATATCTGTTGGCCATATAGCTGTAGTACTTGGAATAATTATATTTGTGCGAGCAACTCCAAAATACTATGAGGCTAATGCAGAGTGGAATGATTAATGTGATTTTTTTCATAATTTTCTATTTTTAGGAGTGTATGTATTGCCGTTAATTCTGAATGCGGCATCGTCCCGATTGGATATCCGTTGTAAGGCTGTGGGGTTATTTCTGTATTCTACAGGGATGGAGCAGGGGCCGTCCTGGAGATGGTCATACATGCTTGGTAGTTTATTGCCGAAAAATGTGTTTCGAAAAAATGATTCTCTTTTGTATGCCTCGACTTCGTCGGTTTTATCATAATATGGGAATCCATTGAAATTCTTTTTATACTTACCATAGCTGATAGCTCCGGTTTCAAACTGATAGGCGTGCATGAGTTCATGCGCAATCGAGCCGACAGAAACATCCCCCAATCTAATCTCAAATAATCCGGTCTCGATTTTGAACTCGGCTGTATTTCGTTTTTCTCCACCCATTCCGGTCATTAGGTCCGGAGGGATGTTAAGGGAGTTATCACTTTGAATGTCGTATAATTGCGTTGATTCCGAAAGCATGTTTACTTCAGAGATAATGCCGTTGAGATAATCAATGTTGTTTTTCGCTCTCGTGATTTTTTTGTTTGCTCTTTTTTCGGCTCTTGCCGAAAGTGTGCCTGATGCGATTTTCCCCAACAGGTCGTTTATATCATCTTCGTTGTCTTCAATACGGCTGTTTATTTCTGTAATGAACATATCTATGAATGCCATAGAACCGGGTGTGAATTCTCGCCCTGTCAAATCGATATATCTCACGGGGTTAGCCGCGCAGAATGTGTACGGCGACAGGTGTGTGAACTTGTGCGCCATCTCGTCGGGCGTGTTCCACAGGAGCGCCGGCGGGAAGTGGCGGCGTGCGCCGTAGTCGTATTCGGCTGTGGGTGAGAGGCGTTCCTTTCCGGCATAGAGCATGGGCTGGCCTTCGGGCGCTCGGTGCGGCTCGCCGTAGGGGTAGTATGAGTTGTGCTGTTCTACTTGCCCTGTGGAGTCTGTCACCATCACTACGCTCCCCTGATGGTCGGAGTGTATGAAATGCACGGCTCCGTCTGCGTCGAAATAGCCTCCCGGGAAGTACGAGTATTCAAGGTTGTTGCCGATGAACACGCGGTCGGCGCAATATGTGCGCACGAGCTTTGCTATCAGTCTCTTGCGCGTCTGTTCGGTTCTTATGAGCATCCCCTCTGCGTCGTAATAGTTGTAGAAGTAGTTGCCGTCGCCTATTTCGGTGCGTGTGGGGCGGTTGATGTGGTTGTACGAAATCTCTGTGATTCTGCGGGCGGTGTCTTTTGTGAGGCGTCCTGCGCTGTCCCATTCGTAAGAGCCTGATACGGCGGGGTAGCCGGGACGTCCGTAATAGTTTTCTCCATCTGATTCGTTGGATATTGAATTCAGACGGCTGCCGTCGTAGCGGAACTTAAGGTTGTCGAGCATCCCGAATGTTTCGCCGCCTTCGGCGTCGACCTCTACGATGCCATGGCGCTGTACGGAGGTGGGTCTGGCAAGATTGTCGTAGGTGTAGCGCACGGAGAAGTCTTCGTACGTGTCAGCATCTGTCGGTGCCGTGTACACGGCGTGGGTGAGCCTGTCGTGGGCGTCGAAACGGTAGTCGTAACGCCCGCCGAGGCTTGTCTGCCGGGCCGACGGGCATCCTGTGAATCGCGGGGCGTTTCCTTCGGCATAGAATATGCGGTCGTGGTAGGACTCGGTGATGGCTATGGGCGGCCTGATGTCCGGTTTGACGACATCCGCCACAAGGCTGTCGCGCACTCCGGGCAGTTTGCCGTAGTAGCCCGGTGCAAGCATCGGGAGTCGTATGCTGTCGCGTATCTGCGGCCGAAGTGGCACACGCGTCTCTGTGTGAGTGAGCCATCCGTGTGTGTCGTGAGAGAACAGGCGCGACACGCCGTTGGAGTGCTTCTCCGATTCGACATGCCCCTGCGGGCTGTAGGAGAGGGTGGTGGTGGCCGTCACGCCGTTTTCGGTCACGGATACGAGCACCGGGCGTCCGGCGTTGTCGTAGGTGCGCTCGGTCACGCGTTTCCATTGTTTTCCCGATGTGTGAGTGAACACTTCGTCTTCGCGGAGCGGGTTGCCTTGGTCGTCGCGTCGGTAGGCTATGGTCCGGATGCCGGCATGGAGCAGTTGACGCCGTTCGGCCACGAATCCGTCGGAGTCGTAATACAACGCTTCGGCAGTGCCGGCCACGAAATCCCGCCGGCCGGTGGCAAGACCTTTTGGGGCTGCGAGATGGCCGGTGGCGAGCAGGAATGCGCCGTCGTCCCCGATGTCGGCTATAAAGTCGTAGTTGTCGAAATATACCGCAACCAGAGGTTCCGTATGTGTGGTTTTTGCAAACGGCAGGGCGGGGGAGAAGGAGTAGCCTGCCAACATGGCATCGCGGCCGGTGTGTCGCGCCACCGGAAGGTTTTGGGCAATGGTTTTCAGCTCGCCTTCTGTGGCAGGCATGATGGCCGAGAGGACTTCGCGGCCGTAGCGGTCGTAGAAATGCATTATCCACTGCCCGGCGGACATGGCGGGGGTGCGTGTGGCAATTACACGTCCGGCACGCGAATAGCGTGTATGGGCCGGCGCGCAGCCGGGTGTCTTGGCTGATACGGGGCGTCCTGCGGAATCGTAGGAGTAAAGAAATGCGGATTCGTCGAGGGTAGAGTGGCCTGCTGCATATGATCCGTCGGCCACAGAGGGAGGGAGCACGGCCCGCAGGCGTCCGTATGCGTCGTAGACCCGACGCGTGCGCAGCATATCGGCGCCACGGCCTTCGGCGGTCATGACTGTGCGGCCGTCCATGTCGCGGAATTCGCGCACAGTGTGGCCGTCTTCGTCGGTAGCCTCCGTGACGGCCAGTGTGCCCGGCGCATAGTTGCGCTGCAGGACTATGCTGCCGAGAGCATCCGTGGTGTAGCGCGGACAGGCATAATCGCCGGTGGCAGTGTTGGTGAGCCTGCGGATGGTGGCAGCCGGAGCGCGGGTGTGCCATATTTCGCCCGGGCGCATTATGGCTTCTGTTATGCCGCGGGGCGAAGGCTCGAAGGTGTGTACCGTCCAGTCGTAGTCGCCCGGAGTGTCGGCAGACGGCACGGATTCGCGCGCGGCGCGTCCCATGGCGTCGTACTCCGTGCGTGAGCTTATCGTTGTGGCGAGGTCGCGCACGGCCACGGGCCGGCCGATTCCGTCGTAGTGTGTTTCCACCTCGTGCAGGGATTCGTCGTTGAAGAACTCCGCCGCAGTCACGCGGTTTTTCATGCCGGGCTGCCCGAAACTATATCCGAAATCATGGGTCACGAGTCCGTTGCGCTCCACGCGTATGAGTCGTAGGCTGTTGTCGTAGGCATATTCGGTCCGCACTCCCCACGGTTGTTCGATGCTTGTAGGATGGGCGAGAGGATTGAACGCCAGGCGTGTGGCAAGGCCTGTCATGCCGGATGGCAGGCGGAAATTCTCGGCATGGCCCCCGAAAAGCCCGGTTAGTGAGGTGCCGCCTGCTTCGAGGATGTCAGCTATGGTGGAACCTGCGATTTTGTATACCGGGTGAAGTCGTCCGTACCCCCATAGCCACGTGGTCGCAAGCCCGTCGGCATCCACCGCTTCCGTCAGTCGTGCTCCTGCATCGTAGGTGTATGTCGGCGACATCACGGAATCCGTTGCGGCTTCGAAATGTGTGTATGTGCGTCGTGGCAGGAACGCTCCCGACGCGTGACGTGTATATTCGGCTCCGTGCACGGTGATGGCCGTTCCGTGCGTGTGCGTCTCCCGCACCGCCGCGCCGGAAACTCCCGCCTCCACCATCTGTGCTTGCAGGGCCGACGCGGAGGCGTCGGGATATTCTACTCGCACGGTCTGTCCGGCTCCGTCGGAAGTGGTTGTCTCCACCGATTCCACAAGTCCGGTGCCTTTCTTGTAGGAGTAGCTATGCTTGGTCGAAATCTTTCCGTTGGGAGTGTATTCGGTGTGGGTGTGTGAGTCGAGCCGTTCGGTGATTGTGTTGACAGTCAAAGGTATCACGTCGTATATCTGGCGGTCTATTTTTCCTATGGTGCCATAGGCGCAGAAATGGATCTCGTCTGAATTTTCAAAGTCGGGCGCTGAGAGGCTGTTGCTTTGTATCCATAAAACTCTTCGACCTATGTATGTGCTTTCTACCGTTCTGCCGTAATTCGTGGAAAAATCCATCGAATCTTTTTCCACGATAGTGTACTTGCCGTTGTCAAGTCTGTAGATTTCTTTGGCTACCAGTTGCGGCCCTTGGCTGAACACCTTGTTAAGATTGGTATACATTCTATGGCCGTATTCTTTGAGAATCGGGTTTTTGTATTGCTCCAGGATGTCGCGGTGCCGGTATACCGTCTTGCCCTCGTGATGGATGGCGGTTACGGTCTCATACCATATCGGTGTCTCTCCGAAATCGTATTTCATGTATTCGCTGAACGGTCTTATGTTGACAGAGCGCAGGTAGCCCACCATTCCTGACGAATGTGGAACGCCTGCAAGCGACATGGCTGCCTCGGCCACATCGATGAATGTCGCCATCGACGGTACTTCACGTACGACAGCCGGGCTGTATTCATATGACACGCACATTGTGGCGTCCTCGCCATAGCTTGCTTTCGTTATAATCTTTTTCACTCTTACGCCGCCACCGAAATTTAGGTGAGGGTTGTACAAAGGGTCTATTTCGGCGCTGCCTTGCTCCTCCCGTTTGGGTGAAAACTTGTGTGGCTCGTATTCAAACGTGCTATAGCCGCCGGTCGGGTATGTTATGCTTTTTAATAAGTGGGTTTGCATGGCTTCTGCATCCGCCGAGCGGTCGGCGTTGCCGTATTCGAGTGAAAACATACCTGCGCTTTGCATTGACTCGTACCGTTTCAATTTCACCTTTGGCGTAAGTGAATGGTTGTCTTTGCCGTTGTAGAATCCCCACCAGTCCTGTGCGTGCGGATTCGTCATGTCTGTCGGATTGCCGTTATACTCCATCTTATAAACGCCCTCGTCGCTCAGGACGATTCGCTTTAGCAGCCGTGAGTCGGCATCATATCCGAATTCGGCTGTTTTTATTGTCCCGTTGGCGTTACGCACACGGAATACATTCATCGTAGGGCCGAGGTATGAATACTTGTAAAGTATTTCTACACTGCCGCCGGGAAAAACGATGCTGTTCAGTGTCAGGAAATGAGTTGTGGATGTCGAAGTTTTGAATATCGCTTCTTCATAGTGATCACTGTCGAGTTCGGCGTATCTTATCCCGGAATTGCCCCATTCGAATATGTTCACGCTGTCAAGGAATGAGAAGCCGCCTAAAAAACTGCGCTGCATGTCCGGATGCCGTTCCGCCGACCAGTGAAGGGTTATTTTATGTCCTGAAATTGTGATTATTTCATTAAGGGCCCAGCAGGTGCGTATTCCGGTAGAATTCCAGTTGGTGGGTTGGTGCTCGTATGGTGCGCCGAAAACATATTTGGTTCCGTCGGGGCCTGTCACTGTTATGTAGTCCAGCATGTTGTCGGCGCATACGGAATATTCTTTGTCGTTTCCGCCACGGAATTCAGGGCAGCCATTGCTTAGGTCTATTATCCTTGTGATGTTTTTTCCGGGCAGAGAAAATGTGATTATGTCATGGTGGCTGTCGTACCGTTCAGGATACAATGTGGATTTTGCATTAGGGTTGACCATGCACTGGAATCCATAGGCTGTAGCGTCCTCTCCATGATGATATTGTTTGAACTCGAACAGTTCGTCGGGACGCCCCAGAATGGTGCGCGTGGCACGCAATGCCGGCATCAGCCCCCACCCGTAGCCGTTCGGGCACGGGTCGTCCATCACTTTTATGCCGTTGCTGTGGTATTGCAGGTACACGGGCAAGGAAAAGTTGCCGGCATGGATGGTGTAAAGCGGTATTGACAGGTCTACAGCCCCCGTGAGCATAGCCGGTTGCGGCATCTGGTATTCCACAGGCTTTGCCGACTGCGGCGTGGGTGGCATCAGGTCGCTTTTCACCGGCGTGATGTACGTCTGCGCTGCGGCGGCAAATGATGCGAGCAGCGCTGCTATGTGTAGCATCCGCTTCATAGGCCTATCATGAATTTGTGGTTGAGCCGGGGGCGTTCGGTGAGCACTACGGCTATGATATATTGTCCGTGCAGGCCATGCGGGATTGCAAGCAGGCATTGCTCGCCAAGCATACCGGTGGAGCGTGCATAGGCATTGCCTCCCGCGTCGATAAGATATAATTCTATGGGCATTCGAGAGGACGCAGTCTCTGCGAATCCCACCTCTATTCCCTCGGTTGTGTTGCGCGCATATGCCGATTCAAGGCATTTCTGTATGCTCCCTTCATCGTCGTAATCTCCGGATGGAATCTCACCCTCCGGCATGTCGGCTATCTGAATCCTGTCCGCGACAAAAAGCTTGTCGGTGCCGTTGTCCGTAACGTATTGTACGGCAAATGGCAATACATACTCCCGGCACAGCCAGCGGTAGATCACGGTGTGTTCTCTCTCTCCGCAACGGTCGGCTAAGGTGTCGCCTGCGGCGTATTTTATGCAGTTGAATGTCTCTTTGAGCAATACGACATTGCGCAGTGTGTCGCCGTGTACGATAGCTGTGCCTTCTGCGGCGACTTCGCTGCGGTGTGAGCCTGATTCGGCGGTCAGGAAATCCACGTCTATGGCACCGCGTGCATGAAACCCGTTTTCAAAATATTCACCTGCGCGCAGTGCGGAGGTGCGCACCGGCACCATGCTTTCCACAAGCATTTTTTCGCGGCGCCCGGCATTGTAGCCTCGGTAGAACAATGTGTCGCCGCGGAATGCGTAGGCTCTGCACCGTTCGCCCACGGATTCGTATATTATACCTGCTGCGGCACGGGTATATGCCGCGGCATTGTCGTCGATGGTGGATTGCCTGCCGAAATCCCATGTGGCGGATTTCTCTATGATGCCGGTGTCGAAAGGCGTCAGCTCTGCTTTCAGGTCAATACGCAGCCGACATTCTGCTGCCAAGGGCAGCGTACACGCAAGAAAGAGAGTGAGAAGTCGGCGCATAGCATGGCGATTGTTCGCCAAATATACGCTTTATTTTTAATAAATACAAATTAATGTAAAAAATATTGCAAAATTTGTGGAAATTTATATGGGGCCGAGTGTGAGCGTGGATGCATCGGTGAGTGTAGCCGCTGCTGCCGATAGAGCATCGGCTGTGACGGCATGTATGCGTTCGTCTGTCTCGGAGGGTTCTGCGGCGCGTCCGCAGAACAATGTGGAGCGGGCTATGCTCAATATGCGGTTCTCGCGGTTGTCGGCAGCCACTACAAGCTGGCCGAGGTACTGCCGCTTTGCTTGTTCAAGCCTGCGTGCCGAAATCGCGCTGCCGTCGGCGATGCTGCCTATGCATTGCTCCACGAGTCTGCGGCAGCGCGGAGTGTCGGCCGGATCGCATCCGTAATAGACGGTGAATGCTCCGCAGTCGGTGTACCATGCTGCGGATGCTTCCACGGAGTAGACAAGTCCGCGGCGTTCGCGCAGAGCCACATTAAGAAGCGAGTTCATGCCGGGGCCTCCGAGGATGTTTGTGAGCAACGCGTAGCAGTGGCGCTCCGGCGAGAACATGCCCGGCAGTCGTGCGCCGAGTATGTTGTGGTCCTGGTGGGAGTCGATGTGTCTGTGTGTGTGGAATGCCGCTGTGACAGGTGGTGCCTCGTGCACGGACGGAGCAGCCTCCTGCGGCGGGTCGAAGTGCCGGCTGAAGGTTGCCGCTACGCGCGCTGCACTTTCAGGGCCGCTGTAGAATGCAACCATGTTTTGTGCGGTGTAGTGCTTGTGCAGGTATCGGCGGCATTGTTCGCTATCGATGTGTGCAATGTCGGTTTTGCTTCCGAGTATGTTGTGTCCGAGTGGTGAGCCTGCGAAAAGCAGGTCGTCGAAATCATCGTAAACGGCATCCGCCGGAGAGTCAAGGTATGAATCTATTTCATCGGCTATTACCTGCCGCTCCTTGTCAAGCTCTCGTTCCGGAAAACGGGAGTTCTGCACGAGGTCGGCAATTAGTTCCGTGGCCCGAGCGGTGTTGCCTGCGGGATAAATGCTGTACACGACGGTCTCCTCTTTGGTAGTAAACGCGTTCAGTTCGCCTCCCACGGCTTCCATACGGTTTATTATGTGCCACGACGAACGGCGCTGTGTGCCTTTGAAAATGTTATGCTCCACCATGTGGGCTATGCCGTGTGCGTCGTGCGCGTCGTCTCGGCTGCCCACACGTGCCGTCACTCCGGCTATTGCCGTGGAAGCGCCACGGGCATGCATGTGAACCATGCGCATGCCTGATGGCAGTGTCATGTATGTGATGGCGGCGCTGTCCTTACGCATCTTTCCAGTCTCCGTTATCTTTGATGAGCTGAATGAGTTGTGGCAGTGCTTCCTCGGCGGGTATGTTCTTTATCACACATTTCTTATTTTTGTATAGGCTCACATTTCCTGCTGCGGCGCCTACGTAGCCGTAATCGGCGTCGGCCATTTCTCCGGGGCCGTTGACAATGCAGCCCATCACGCCTATTTTCAGTCCTGTAAGGTGTCCGGTAGCCTGCTTGATGCGAGCAAGCGTGCCCTGCAGGTCGAACAGCGTGCGTCCGCATCCGGGGCATGCGATATACTCCGTTTTGGAGAAGCGCAGGCGTGTGGCCTGCAGTATTCCGAGCGATAGTTCGCACAGCTTGTCGGCATTTAGCGACGGAGCCTGTATCTCTATGCCGTCGGCAAATCCGTCAAGCAGGAGTGTCCCTAATTCGATTGCGGCTTCCACTACTACTTCGTCGGCGGGCATTGATGCAGGATAGCGGCGTCTTATCACCACCGGCGTGTCATTGCCTGCATCTGCCATGGCGTGCATGCGTGCGCGGATTTCCGCTATCGGGTTTATGGCATCATCCGCTGCTTCCACTACGATGATGCCTTCGGGGAGCGCTTCGGCGTCGGGATAATCTACGCCTACGGCGACGGGGAGTTGTCCGCCGCCTATATTGCCTATGGCGCGGGATTGACGCCGCGACGGGGCGAACACATCGTAGCCGTCAGACAGTTTGCCGCCAGAAGGGGCAGCTTTCGCTATTCGTCCGATATAATCGCGTATCTGTGCAGCTACGGGTATTTCCGCCGTAGGGTCTTCGCTGAGCGACACGCGTATGGTGTCGCCGATGCCGTCCACAAGCAGCGAGCCTATGCCTACGGCCGATTTTATGCGACCTTCAAGTTCGTTGCCAGCTTCTGTCACCCCGAGGTGAAGCGGGTAGTGCATGTCCTCCGCATCCATTGCTGCTACGAGACGGCGCACGGTTTCGGTCATCACAAGCACATTGGAAGCTTTGATGCTTATCACCACGTCGGTGAAGCGTTCGTCGCGGCATACACGCAAAAACTCCATGGCAGATTCGACCATGCCGGCGGGGGTGTCGCCGTAACGGCTCATTATACGGTCGCTCAGCGAGCCGTGGTTCACTCCTATGCGCAAAGCCGTGCCTCGGCTTCGGCAAAGTTCCAACAGGGGTACCAGTTTGTCGCGGAGCCGTTGGAGTTCGGCGGCGTATTCCGTGTCGGTGTATTCGAGATGTTTGAACACGCGTCCCGGGTCGATGAAATTGCCCGGATTGATGCGCACTTTCTCCACTTCTTCCGCCGCTGCGAATGCTGCGGCCGGATTGAAATGTATGTCGGCTACGAGAGGGACGTCCGTGCCCCGGGCGCGCAGAGCCGCGCGGATATTGCCGAGGTTGCGTGCATGAGCCACACCCTGCGCCGTTAGGCGCACTACCTCTGCGCCAGCTTCGGCCAGACGCATACATTGCTCTGTGCTGGCCTCGGTGTCGAGTGTGGACGTATTTGTCATGGACTGGAGACGTACGGGATTGCTGCCTCCTATGGTGATGCTGCCCACATGCACTTCCGATGTGGCGCGGCGGTTATAGTCAAGTCGGGTAATCATATTAGACAAACTCTAAAAAATGCACATGAAAGAAAATACGCAGACGCATCCCCAAAGCCATCCGGCGAATACCTGCGCCGGCGTGTGCCGTTCAAGTACGAGCCTCGACGACCCTACAAGCCCCCCTGCGATTATAATTGCCGTCAGCCATATTATTGCGTTGACGCTCGCCAGGCCTGCGGCGGTGAGCCATAGCATCATTCCTGCCATACCTCCTATGCCGATGGCGTGGGCGCTGATTTTCCAGCACAGGTTTATTAGCATGGCCACGAATACCGCAACCGCAGCTCCGCAGAAGAAACTAAGGAGCCACAGAGGCGCATGAAGCATGCCGAGGTAGACGGCCGCTCCGGCAAATGCAAATATGGAGATACCCATGGGCAGGGTGCGTTCGCGTCGGCGCGACAGGCATACGTCGCTGATGCGGCCTGCCCGAATCAGCAATAAAAGCAGAGCCATCGGAATGGCGGCCGTGATTATTGCCACACCGAGTGTTGCTCCTATGCGGGTGCGTTCAGGTAGAATCTGCAACGGGGTAATCCACATGGCTATGGCCATGCAGTAGACGGGTATGAGCAGCGGCATGAACGTGTCGCTTATTATCTGTGCCGCCTTTGCCAGGCGTCCGCGTGGCGTCCGCTCCGGCTTGGAATCGGTTTTTATGGTGTTGTTGTCGATCTGTTCCATCGTTGCAGCTAAAATTTGTCAGAATTTTTTACGCAGGCGCGCAACGGGCAGCCCGAGTTTTTCGCGGTATTTTGCCACTGTGCGGCGAGCTATGTCGTAGCCCTCGGCGGCGAGGGCTGTACGCAATGCCTCATCGCTCAGCGGGGTCTGTTTGTCTTCTTCGGCAATTATACTCTTGATTTTTTCAAGCAGTTCGTGCGACGAGGTGTCTGCATCGTCGATAGGGCGTTCATTGAAAAACATTTTCACAGGATATATGCCGGAAGGTGTAGCCACGTATTTTCCGGCGGTCGCACGCGAAATGACGCTTAGATCGTAGCCGGTGTCGGCGGCTATGTCACGGAGAATCATCGGACGTATGTCCGCCCGTTCGGATGTGATGAAAAATTCCTTCTGCCTCGTCACTATGGCGCGCATTACCGACATGAGTGTCCGGGCGCGTGCATCAAGCATTTTAATGAAGCTGCGTGCTTCGTCGTGGCGGGTACGCACGAATGCGTATGCGTCGCGTTCCCGCTGAGATGCAGCGGCTTTGCTTTCGTCTGGAATGAAAGACTCCTCTATCGCGAGTTCAGGCAGGCGCCCTGTGAGCGCCACTGTTGCACGGCCGTCATTATCTATTTCTACATTGAAATCGGGCACAATATAGCGTGTGCGGCTGTCTGTGCTGTCGTCGGCATGTCCGCCAGGTTTGGGGTCGAGTGAGGTTATTATGGATATGGCACGCGATATTGCATTGTCGTCTACTCCCAATGCGGCGCGCAGGCGTTCTGCATGGCGTTTTGTGAAAGATTCGAAATGTCGGTCGACTATATCTGTGGCAAGTTCGGTATCGGGAGTCTGTTTCATTCGTGAGAGTTGCAGAAGCATGCAGTCTCGCAGATCGGTGGCTCCTATGCCGGCCGGTTCAAGTTGCCTTACCACGGCAAGCATGTGTCGGAAATCATCGGCTTCCGCATCGATCCCCGTCGCAGCGCTCATGTCGTCGGCCATGGCCGACGGCGAGCGTGTCAGATAACCGTTGTCGTCGAGATTGTCCACGATGTATTCGGCAATGCCCCTGTCGTGTTCGTCAAGATTGAAATCGGCCAATTGGGCTTTCAGTGATTCGGCAAGAGTTTCTCCCGGAGCGGCTGCCGGCATGTCGTATCCGGGATCGTCAAATGCGGAGCGCGTGCCGTATCGATAGAACGGCACGTCGTCGTCATCGCCGTAATCCGCACGCTGGAGCTGTTCGGCACTTTCTCCGAAAGTCCCTTCGCCGGATTCTCCACCGGTGTTGTCGGATTCCGCACCGAGTTCTGTCAATGCGGGATTCTCGTCGACTACGCGCCTCACTTCGTCTTCAATTTCGGGTGTGGACATTTCAAGCAGTCTCCCGTAGAGCATTTGCTCCGGGTGAAGCCGTTGTTGCAGGCGTTGCTGTTGCGACAGTTCGAGCGATTCTTTCATTGCAATTGCAAAATTAGCGAAAAAATCATGAAAAACTCATGGTTTCACAGCCCGAAATCAAAGTTGTCGGCATCGTTTGCGGCAGGAAAACGTTTGCGTGCGGTTCGTATGGATTCGAGTGAGAATATGGCCGTAGTGCCGCTATCTTGGAATGCCGGCATGCCCATATGGTCGAATGCGAAACTGCATCCGTCGTAGATGCCGTAATCGTCGCGTCCGCCACGATTGGAGCACACTATAGGAGCTTGATTCTCTATAGCGCGGGCTATCAACAGATGCTCAAGGGCATATACACGTGCCATAGGCCAATTGGCCGGTAACAGCATTATGTCATAGGCATATGCACGGTTACGCATCCACGCCGGAAACCGCAGGTCGTAGCATACACTGAGCGCCACATTCCAACCACGGAAGCGTATAACGGGAGGTGTTTCCGTGCCTTTCCCGAAAATTTCGCCTTCGCGGCTGAGAGAGAAAAGGTGTCTTTTGTTGTAGAATGTGGCGTGGCCGTCGGGTTCCACAAAAAAGGCACGGTTGTAGCACATCCCGTTGCTGCCGCTTGCGGCCATAGACCCGGTTACTGCTGCTCCGGAGCATACCGCCATTTCGCGCACTGCATCCATGGTTATGCCATTGTCTGTCTCGGCCAATTCGTGCATGGCGCCGGGGTTGTTGGCGTATCCGGTGGAAAACAGCTCCGGAAGTACGATGATGTCGTGCGTGCCGTCAAGCCTTTTTACAGATTCCGTCGCGGCCCGGAGGTTGGCGTCGGTATCTCCGAAACTAATGTCGAGGGGGACGACGGCAACGGAAATGTCATTTTTGCATGAGCTATTGCCGTGGGTCATCTTCGGTAGTGAATTTTTCGGGATATTTGCCTTGATATGGGGCATAATAGTCTTTAACGGCGCGCATGTCGGAGTCTATGTCGCCCGTGGGGCGGAACATGTCGTGGATGAATATATGTCGGGAGGCAAAATCTATCACGGCAAGCATCACGGGCACGTCTGCATCACGGGCTATCCGCAGGAATCCCGAGTGCCATTTTGTTGTGCGGCTGCGCGTGCCTTCAGGGGTGATGGCGATGCGGAGTTCCTTGCTATCCTTGAAACGTCGGGTCAGTTCCTCTACGAGCGAGGGTCCTCCCGGCCTGCGGTCGACAGGCACACCTCCGATTTTGCGGAAAAAAAATCCGAGAGGCCAGAAAAACCAGCTTTTTTTCATCAGGAAACCTGCCGAACGGCCTACACTCCGTATGGCAAGTTCTCCGAGAAGGAAGTCTACATTGCTCGTATGCGGAGCCACGCATATGATGCAGCGTGGTAGATCGGGCACGTCAACGCTCACCTTCCAGCCCATGAGCCGGAGGATGTGTGCGGCTAAATTCATATGTATGCTGTTAGTCCAAACTCTTATTCCGTTGCGGCTGCTTTTACAGCATCGCGCAATTCCTGTGGCAGCATAGCGTTCATTTCTTTGAGTATGGCGGCTACTTCTGCCTTTACGTCGGCGTTAAGCTTTGCAAAGGCGGTGCGGTTGTATTTTCGGCGTGCTTTGTTATACTCATGCACGGAATCGAATTCTTTCCTGCTTTTGTCGAACGCAAAACTGCAGTGCGACAGGGCGTTTATCTGCAAAGCTGCGGCACGGGCCACGAGTTTGTCGGTTTTCTCGTCGTCAAATGACTCTATGAAGCACGATGCGTAAAGGAGTTCGTCGGCTATTGCGCCGCAAAGGTTGCGTATCTGTTTCTTTACAATGCGTTTGTTTGCCATGTCATTAATTGTTTTTTATGATTATTTTGCGTAGAGCCGGAAGAGTCGGATCTATTTTTTCTTTAATTATAGGGGATGCCATGAATCGTGTGAGTTGTAGAGGCAATTCAATGGCGCGACCGGTTATGGATGTCATACGGTCAAGAAATTTTGCAGGGTGGGTGTTTACCAATGCCACACCTGCTTTTGAACCGGCCGGCCGTTGCAGCAGCGTCGCTATGGCTGAAGCCGAGCGAGGTTCGGCTATGTAGCCGCAGTGTTCATAAACGAAGCGAACGGCGTCTTCCTGCTGGGATGGAGAAAAAACTTTTGCGTTTATTTCGCGACGCATGCTCTGCATGTCGCCTCCATATAGAGCCATTATTCGTGGCATGTTTGCAGGATAGCTGTTGGATGGATTCTGTTCGGGAATAGGGTGTCCTGCCATAACGTCGGCGAACATCCCCGGAGAACAAGCGCCGGTGATGGAGCCGAGCGGTGCTCCCATCTTGCGTGCCATAGCGGCGGCGGCCACATTGCTGAGGTTGCCGCAAGGCATTGTGAAATCCGTATCGGAAGGGTTTATGCCGGCTGCCTGAAGTCGCGCGCAAGCTTCGAAAAAATATATTATCTGCGGCAGTACGCGTCCGAGGTTCAGCGAGTTGGCGCTGGTGAGGTGCAGCGACTCGTTCAACTCGGCATCGAGAAGTGCGGTGTCAACCAACCTGTTGCAGTCGTCGATGCTGCCTCTGACTTCGATAGGATGGGTATTGCTGCCCAGTGTTGCGAACTGCGATTCCTGCATGCGGTTGAGTCTTCCGCGAGGGTAGAGAATGAAAACCTCCACTCCGTCAAGGCCGTGGAATGCGTTGGCGATGGCTCCTCCGCTGTTGCCTGTGGTTGCTACGAGCACGTTTATACGCTTGTCGCTGCTGTTTGCGGCTAAGTGACGGTACAGGCGTGCCAAAAAACGGGTGCCTATGTCTTTGAACGACAGCGACGGCCCGTGGAAAAGTTCGAGAGCGAACAGATTGGTAGCTATTCTGACAAGTGGTATCTTGAAATTAATGCTGTCAGATACTATCTGTTTGAGTACGGCGCCGTCGACATCTTCGCCAAACAGCGAATTTGCCACAACGTAGGCTATGTCGGGGAGAGAAAGCTGGTCTATATTGTTGAAAAATGCCCGTGGTATGCTGGGCCACGATGCAGGCATGTATATGCCTCCGTCCGGAGCTACGCAGTGCACTATGGCCTGTGAGAGCGAAGCTCTCGCAGAGTTGCCTGATGTGCTGTAGTACTGCATGTTTTGACTTCGGTAGTGGTATGTTAGGGAATCAGACCGGGATTACGAGCATTGGCAGGTCTGCCTGGAACAGCATTTTATTGGCAAGCCCCGGACTGAACACACGGCTGAACATGCTTTTTCTGCGGTTTGGAACCACGATTAAATCAAACGCACGCTCTGACTGCAAGCGTGCCACAGCTTCGCCGGCGTCGGCTACATCGATGTCGGAGCCGTCAAAAATCCAGCCGGGATAGTGCTCGCGGCAATAGCTGAGCAGGGATTCTGCCGAACTTTTGTCGGCTGCTTTGGCGAAACGCTTACGTGAAGCTACATTGACGGCGCACACTTCTATGCCTGCGGCCGGCCGCAGGAGTCTGGCGAAAGTGTCGAGTGCAAGCATGTCTGTCTGGTCGAGATTGCAGAAAAACAGCACCCGCCGTGGCGAACCGAGGTTCTCGGCTCTGAATGGCTCCGGGACGGTGAGTACTGTGAAACGGCCGGCATCGAGTACTTCGGCGCTGACACTGCCTATAAGTTCGCGGGCTTTTCGCTCAGATCCGCGGGTGCCCATGACAACGAGCAGCGGCGGGTTCACTTTTCCATAATCCACAATGGCGTCTTCGGGTACGCCTTCCACTATTTTGGTGGAATATTTTACCGGAGCTATGCCGCTGTTTTTCAAATCGGCGGATAATTGTCCCGAAAACTGCTGCATGGATGTTTTTGCTGCGGTTTCGAGTCGCTCTCGCGTGTCGGAATCGGCTATTTCATATGTGAGTCTGTCGCTGAGCTGCATGTTGGCGGCCACGTAAGGGTCGATGTATGCGTGAAGCAGCCGCAGCGATGCTCCGTGGGCTGCCGCGAGACGCCCGGCCACTGCGGCGGCACGCAGCGAGTAGTCGCTGAAATCGGTTGGTACGATTATGGAATGAGTTTCTTCGCATCTGGCAGCATCAGCCGAACTGAAAACGTCGGTGTTTTCAATTATGCGCAGAGCGAGCGGTAGATCAGACTCATGTATGCGCACGCGTACTCCCGAGGCCACGGCAGGGTCGGTGAGGTTCACGTTCTGAAGCATCACTTCTATGCCTTCGCTTTCAAGCAGCGAACGCAATGCGAGAGCCCTGTCGAACGTGTGTATGGCTACGGTGATGTATCGTGTCATGTGTGTATGTCAGCCGAAAGAGAGTGAGCGCCGCGGAGCCGGCTGGCCGGCACACCTTCAGGCGTCACTCTCTTGATGGTTCAATGTGCTGTCGGCGATTATTCGTTCTCCTGTTCTTTAAGAATGGCTATGGCCATGTCGTAGATAGTAGGGTCGTCGAGCACTACAATGCCTCCGTCGGGGCCCGGTTCGATGTGCACACCGCAATTTTTGCCAAAGTCGTAGTTGACGCCGCCGAAGTAGTTGCGCACGGTCTGTACAGTGGTGTTGAGCTTGTCGGCTATTTTGTGCATCGAGCCGTCGGGCAAACTGTCCTTGAGGCGGCGCAGTTCGTTGAAGGTGATAGTCTTAGGCATAATTCGAAGAGTTTTATGGATTATTGCGTTGTTTTGATGTTGGTAAAGTTACTATCTTATTTTTAAAATGTCAAGTTATGGCGCTAAAAAAATAGTATGTTTAAAAACATCGTCGTCCGACTGATTTCTCAGATACGGCGCACATCCTTGGCCCGCAGCCACGCGCGTGTGCTGTTGTTGATTTTAACGTCGTACCATTGTTCTGCGCCTTCAACTCCCGGAACCATCACGCTGTCCACTACCTGCACTTTCGTGCCTTCGTGTATTGCCACTACTTTGTCGGCAGAACCTTGCGATGCTTTGGGTGTGGAGCTGAGAAGGGTAGTGGGTACGACTACCACAGCTTCGTCGTGGCGATGGTGTGCCGAGGCTGTCTGCGCTGCCACGATTATGGAATAAAGACACAGACATAGCAATACTATTCCTCCGAAAAAACCTGTTTTGCGCAGCATCACGCCGGACGAGAATATGTATAGAGCGACCATTCCGGCCACGGCAAGGAACAGCACAAATGCAGTCCAGGCCCATGCGTTCGGGGTCATCCATGAGGTTATGCTGTCATGCAGATTGCTAAGGAACGCGCTGTCGTCTTCCGGCAGATCCTGTATTTTGGTGCGGACGAATTGCAGGTTGGTGCGTGCGTCTTCATGCGACGGGTCGAGCCGCAGGGCGCGTTCGTAGCTTATGATTGCATTGCCGGCCTCGCCATTGCGCCAGTAAGCGTTTCCTAAATTATAGTATGTGTCGGGTGTCGTAGCTTCTTCTGCAAGCGAACGCTTGTAGAGGTCGGCGGCTGTGGCATAATCTTCGGTCATATAGGCCGAATCCGCCTGTTGGGAGAGTGTTGCCGATGTTGCAGCTACGGAAGCCAGCAGCATGGCTGCCGATATACATAATGCTTTTTTCATCATGATTTTCTTTTTACACCTTCAAGATCTTTTATTGCCGATGCCGCACGATCGTAAAGCGCTGACACTTCGGCTGCTGAATGATCGGGCGTGAAGCGTGCCTGTTCGCATTCGTCAAGCACATCGATTACGCGCTGTGTCGATTCGTCGTCGGCTCCGTATTCGTGCAGGCGAGAAGCTATATTGTCGCGCAGCAGCTGTGAGGGGGCTATCCCCAATTTGTCGCTTACATATCCCCACATAGCGCGTGAGAGCTCCTGATAGAACTCATCATTCCTGCCGTTGCTCATGAAACTGTGTGCGGAGCGCAGGCGTTTAAGCGCCACTCGGTTGGCTCTTGCAAGGCGTCGTCCGCCAATATCGGCGCGAAGCCGCAGGGTGCGGCGGTAGGAGAATATTGCACCTACGAGAAGAAGGACTACGAGGACGTAGGCGGCCCAGTAAAGCGGAGAGTGGAAGGCCATGGCGCCGCGATTCGGTGTTGTCGACGGCGATTGGTGGATGTGGCGTATGTCGGTGATTGTGTTGTCAATGGCACGCTGCTCGACTCCTGCCACGGATGTTGCCGCTCCGCGGGCTACGTTTACGTCGTAGGCTTTTGTTTCCAATGTCACATACTTGCCTTGGGACGGGCTGAAGTATATGAACGGACGGGCGGGGATAGTGAATTTTCCAGGCTCCTGCGGCACTATGGTGTAGTCTACACGGAACGTGCCGGTCATGTCGGAGCCGCTGACGGCAGCGTCGATGTCGGTTTTGGGTGTGTACCGGTCCATGCCTGCCGGGAAGTCGATGTCAGGTGTGGATAGGTATTTGATGTTGCCGGTGCCACGCACTATATAGGAGTATGTGGCAGCCTCGTTCGTGCGGAGTGCTTCAGGGTTGAGTTCGGTTGATACGCTGAAACTGCCCACGGCTCCGTCAAATCCTGCCGGGCGAGGCTCGGGCAATGCCTCTACGGTAAGAACTGCCTGATTGCTGTTGGTGGTGACTGTCTGCTGTACTGGTCGTCGTGTCACGAAATAACCCATGTTTACAGTTTCGTAGGTGCGCACCACAACATCGTATTGTCCGGAGCTTACTGTGAGTTTTCCTGACTTCTGTGGATAAAGCAGGCAGCGCTTTAATACGGCCGTAGTGTAGTTGCGCCCGTTGTAATGCTCGGTTTCAGGCTGGAGGGTCACCGGCAGTTCCTCAGACAGGAATCCTTCGAACACCGGTTGCTTTTTGGGCATTATCTGTGCGATGTCGTTTGTCGTATATACCTTTATGGTGGCTATGACGGCTTCCTGCTCGTAGACACGTGTTTTGTTGAAAGATATTCTTATCAGCAGGTCGTCGGGCGATATTCGCTGCGATGCTTCCGCTACATCGGCTTCTCCATGCATCGGACGTCCCTGCGGACGTGTGCTTTGTGGATGGTTGCGGTCGGGAGGGAGAATCTTGAAAGATACAGGCTGGCTGCTCACGCTGTTCCCGCCGGCGTTCACGCTTACAGCCGGCACTTTTACGGTGCCGGCCTTGTCGGCCGAATAGATGAATGAGTAGTCCACGCTTGAGGTAGAACTCATACGTCCGTTGACGATTTCCGTACTCTGCATGGTCGAAACCGAAGGTCCGTAGAGCAGCGTGCAGCCGTCGAGCTGCGGAGCTTTGGGAGCGTTGGCGTCGGCATTGGTAAGGCGGAAGGTGAGGCTGAATTTGCGTCCTTCCACCACGTTGCCGGGCGGAATCACTTTGAAGGATGCCTGAGCGGCTGCGCCCAAGGCGAATAAAGTCGTCAGTATGCTGAGTAATGCGATGCGCAATCTGTATGTCGTCATAAGAAATGCTGTGCGTGTCTTTACCAGGGTTTGTCGGTGGTGCGCAGGCCGGGTTGTGCGGGCTCTTTTTGTTTGCGTCGGGTAGCGTTTTCTTTATTCTGCATGGCCTGCAGTATCTGCTCTGCGCTCTGGGTCATGGGCTGTTGCTGCTGTTGTTGTTCCTGCTGCTGTTGCTCCTGATTCTGCTGTTCCTGCTGGTTCTGTTGTTGCTGCTGTTCCTGTTCCTGCTTGTCTTTGTCCTTATCTTTGTCTTGCTGTTGTTGCTGCTGTTTCAATTGTGCGAGACGAAGGTTCTGGCGGGTGAGGTTGTTGCCAGGATTTAAGCGCAACGCCTGTTTGTAGCGTTCTATGCTCTTGGCGTAATCCTCGTCGTTGTATGCCATGTTGCCGAGGTTGTAGAAAGCTTTTTCGGCAAGAGGGCTGTCGGTCTTTGCGCAGGCCGCTCCTACTTGTTCAAACAGTTGCATGGCCTGCATGCGTGGGTCGTTTTCGCTTCCTTTTGTATCTTCCGAGGCCATATTGAGTAGGGCCAGGGCCTTGTTGTAGGTGGCCACCTGCGACGTAGTGTTGAGGCGGAGTGCCGTTTCGTATGCTTCGAGGGCTTTGGCGTAGTTGCCTTTCTCGAAATACTCGTTTCCCTGGCGTATGGTATTGCGCTCTGCTTTGCTCACGGCCTCAGACGATGTCTGCGCGTAGCCGTGTGCAGAAGCGGAGAGAGCTATCAGCAGTGTCACAAATGTCTTTTTCATTTCTTGTCCGTTTTGGTGAAGAAATTAATGTGTGTGAGCCATCCGATTTTGCGTTCGAGCACAAGCACATCGACTACAAGCAGAATGAGCGCAATCCATGCGAATGTGGGGAACTGCTCGGCCCCGGCGGTGTAGCTTATGCGGTTAAATTCCGATTTTTCCAAAGAGTCGAGTTTGCTTTCAAGGTCTTCCAGGGCAGATGATGCCGCTGCGTTGACATAAACGCCTCCGGCAGCCTCGGCGAGTTGCTTGCCGAGTTCCTCGTTGATGGTGGTGGTGACAACATTGCCCTGCATGTCGCGCAGATAGTCGCCCGAACGTCCGGACATGGGTATGGGGGCGCCTTTTGCGGAGCCGACTCCTACGACATTCACCTGTATGCCGTTTTCTTTGGCAAGTTTGGCAGCTTCGATAGCTTCGCCTTCATGGTCTTCGCTGTCGGTGATGAGTATGATGGCCTTGCGGGTGTCCTCGTCGGCAGAAAAACCATTCATGGCCATGTCTATAGCCATTGAAATATCAGTGCCCTGATTCGCTATCATCCCCGGCTGTAGCTCGTTGAGATACATCTTTGCCGAATAAAAGTCGGTGGTAAGCGGAAGCTGTGTCTTTGCGTCGCCTGCAAAAATCACCAATCCCACCTTGTCGTTGTGGAGTCGGTCGATGAGCTTCTCGAGCACGAGACGCGAACGGTCAAGGCGCGATATTCCGGCTGGGTCGTCGCTCGACGAGGCGAGCATGGAATTGCTGACGTCGAAGGCTATCATCACTTCTATTCCGTCGACTCTCGCTTCCTGCTCCTTTTGGCCGGCACGCGGACGGGCAAGCACTATGACGAGGGCGGCAAGAGCGAGCACTTCCAATACTATTTTTATTGCGGGCTTGTAGCGCGATGCTTCCGGCATGAGTGCTTCCACCACTTCGGGGCGTCCGAAGCGGCGGAGTTTGCGACGCCGTGCAGCGCGAGCCAAGGCGTACAGCCCTGCTACGGCCACGCATGTGAGCAGCAGATATAGAAGATGAGGATTTGCGAAGTCAAACATATGATGGTATGTATGTTAATCGTTTGTTGGCAGTGGCGTCACGGCATTGTACGCACCACTGTGTACCGTAGCAGCAGTTCGAGGGCGACAAAGGCGAAAGCGAGCCATGCCCAAAGCATGTAGTTGTCTTCCGTGTGGGAGAAATGGCGCACGTCCATCTGGGTTTTCTCAAGGGCGTCTATTTCGTCGAACACTTGCTGGAGGACTTTGTTGCCTGTGGCACGGAAATATTTGCCGCCCGTGCTTTCCGCAACGGTGCGAAGTGTCGCTTCGTCAATTACCACTTTCTGCGGTGCGAATACCATACGGCCGAACTCGTTCAGCATTGGTGAAGGAGCCTCGCCGTTGGTGCCGATGCCGATAGTGTAGATTTTAACGCCGAGTTCCTGAGCCACGCGTGTGGCGTCGAGAGGTGTGACTACTCCGGTGTTGTTGCTGCCGTCGGTCAGCAGAATTATACTTTTGCTCTTTGCTTTGCCTTCCTTTAGGCGGTTGAGCGAAGTGGCTATGCCGTCGCCGATGGCTGTTCCGTCCTCAAGCATGTTCATGTTGATGGAGTTGATGTAGCCGAGCAGCTGCGACCGGTCTACCGTCATGGGCACCCCCGTCAGGCTTTCTCCGGCGAAGACGACGATGCCGATGTTGTCGTCTTCGCGGCCGCTCACGAATTTAGCCGCCACGGATTTAGCGGCCTCGAGACGGTCGGGGTTGAAGTCCCTCGCGAGCATGCTCGACGATATGTCCATGGCTATCATGATGTCTGTGCCCTCGGTGTGTGTGGTGCGCCAGTTATCCTTAAGCTGCGGTCTTGCAAGCACTATTATGAGGCATCCCACGGCTGCGAGTCTGAGAGCGAAAAGCAGGTGACGCATATACTGCCTCCATGACGCAGGCAGCTTGGCGAACGGTGCTGTCGTCGATATGGCCATGTATGGGCGCGCGTTGTGCTGCTTCATTACGTACCATATGATAAGCGGCACGTAGGCTATGAATAGCCACAGATATTGGGGATGGGCTAATTGCATGGCTTATTTTGCTTTTTCGGTTTTGTTTTCTCCGTTCTCCGTGTCGGGTTCCGGAGCAGGGCGTGTGTCTTCCACAAAAGCCACTGCGGCATTGTAGGATTTTACATTGTCGTCGGGCAGCGGACGCATTTTTGCGAACTTCACGAAGTCGGCCACTTCGAGCACGGAACGCATTCGGTCGGCGCTCATGCGGGTGGTCTCGTTGGCGCGGAGCGAACGCACGATTTCAGTGGAGGTCATCTCCATAGCGTTTATGCCGAAACGCCCTTCAAGATATTGGCGCAGGATGTCGGTGAGTTCTGTGTAGTATTCTTTTTCGTGGCCGCTCTCGGCAAGGCGGCGTTCGCGAAGCTGTCCGAGTCGGTGCATAGCCAGTTCGTAGGGCGGGACTATACGTTTGCGGCGCACCATCACAGTGCCTCCGCGGCGGAAATATATCCATGCGGCAACCGCTGCGGCTATAAGTCCTATCGCAATGATTATCCATGGCCAGTAATCGCTCACCCATTGCGGCACCCAGTCGTACCATTTTGCAGGATATGCCACTGGGCCTTCCATGGGATGGATGGTGGTGAGAGAGTCCAGTTCGACAGGAAGCACCTTAAGCACGAGCGCACGCGTTTCTGCAGTGTCGGTTCCGCTGGCCACACGCAGCGGCGGCAGCGTCACGGTGTCGGGGTCGAATGGCTGCAGGGTAAGTGTATATGTGGTTTCGCGTCGTCCGTTGCCGAGGTCGGCTGTGTCGGTGCTGATTTTGGCAACGTCCACTCCGGCAAGCTGTCCTCCCTCTTTAGGCCAGTCCATGGTGTGCGCGTCGGCCGTTCCGAGCACGCGTACGCGCAGGTCAGTGCAGTAGCCTTGAGTCATGACGGTGGAGTCAAGCTCGGCGGTCACTTTCAGACCCTGTGCCGAGGCTATTGTGGCCGCGAGTGCCACGGCTGCCGTAAATATGATTTTAATAAGTCTCATACTATCTCTATGTATCGTTATCTCGGGCCGCGGTTCTTGAAAAGTCCCATCAGGGCTCGGACGTAGTCCTCGTCGGTGGCCACGCTGGCGAAGTCGATGCGACGGCTGCGCAGCGTCTCTGCCATGCGTTGCTGGCGGTCGTACCACCAGCGGCCGTAGGCTTTACGCACGCGTGAACTTGAAGTGTCAATCCAGCGTGATGAACCTGTCTCGAGGTCGAGCACGCGCATCAGACCCACGTCGGGCATCTGGGTGTCGCGCTTGTCGTAGACTTGCAGGGCTATGACGTCGTGGCGGTTGCGGGCTACGGCGAGAGGCTTGGAGTAGTCGTGTTCGTCGATGAAGTCGGATATGAGGAAAGTTGTGCACCGCTTTTTCATCGCGTCGGCAAAATAGCGCACAGCAGCGCCGATGTCGGTGCCGCGGCTTTCCGGCTTGAAATCGAGCAATTCGCGGATTATAAGCAGGATATGTTTTTTTCCTTTCTGTGGCGGAATAAATTTCTCGATTTTGTCGGAAAAGAAAAGAGCGCCTATCTTGTCGTTGTTCTGAGACGCAGAAAAAGCTATGGTTGCTGCTATTTCTGCTATCATTTCCCGTTTTTCCTGTCCCTCGGCGCCGAAGTAGCGGCTGCCCGACACGTCGACGAGCAGCATTACCGTGAGCTCACGCTCCTCCTCATACACCTTTATATAAGGATGATTGTGGCGGGCGGTCACGTTCCAGTCGATGTCGCGGATGTCGTCGCCGTATTGGTACTCGCGCACCTCCGAGAACATCATGCCGCGGCCTTTGAATGCCGAGTGATACTCGCCGGCAAAGATGTTCTGCGACAGGCCGCGGGTCTTGATTTCGATTTTGCGGACTTTCTTTATCAGGTCTTTGGCGTCCATGGGGTGGAGGATGGTTGCGGGTTAGGGCACTTGCACCTTGTCAAGAATCTCAGTGATAATCTCGTCGGTGGTGATGTTGTTCGCCTCGGCTTCGTAGGTGACGCCGATGCGGTGGCGAAGCACGTCGTGGCTGACGGCTATCACGTCTTCCGGAATCACATATCCGCGCTGGTGCAGGAATGCATAGGCGCGTGCTGCGCGAGCGAGCGAAATAGACGCACGCGGCGATGCTCCGAAGGATATTATACCCGTCAGGTCGCCGAGGCCGTAATCGGCCGGGAAACGTGTTGCGAACACGATGTCGACAATATAGCGCTCGATCTTTTCGTCCACATATATCTGTTCCACGACTTTCTGAGCCTCTATCACTTCTTCCGGTTTGAGCAACGGCTGCACGGTCGTGCGTGTGCCGGCGATGTTCTGGCGTATGATTATCTTTTCCTCCTCTTTGCTGGGATAGCCGATGACCACTTTCATAAGGAAGCGGTCCACCTGTGCTTCCGGCAGCGGGTATGTGCCTTCCTGTTCGATGGGGTTCTGGGTGGCCATCACCATGAAAGGTTCGTCGAGAGGGAAGGTGGTGTCGCCTATCGTCACCTGGCGTTCCTGCATGGCTTCGAGCAGGGCGCTCTGCACCTTGGCGGGGGCGCGGTTGATTTCGTCGGCAAGCACGAAATTGGCGAAAATGGGGCCTTTCTTAATCTGGAACTGCTCGTTTTTCACGCTGTATATCATCGTGCCCATGACATCGGCAGGAAGCAGGTCGGGAGTGAACTGTATGCGGCTGTAGCGGGCGTCGATAAGCTGTGCGAGTGTTTTTATGGCGAGTGTCTTGGCAAGGCCGGGCACGCCTTCAAGCAGCACATGGCCGTTGCTCAGCAGCGCTATCAGGAGGCTTTCCACGAGGTGTTTCTGCCCGACGATGGTTTTGTCCATGCCGTGCGTCACCATGTTGATAAAATCGGCCTTAGAGGCCACAAGGGCGTTGAGTTCACGGATGTTTACGGTGTCACTCATAAGTGTAGAAGTTGAGTATTATGTAGTTGCTTTTTATTAGGCTTGACGATAATGTGTGCGCACTCCTGCGCATTTCACGTACAAAATTACTACTATAACAACAAAACGTTAAACAGCGAATGTTAATTTTAGCTATTTTTCGTTGCGGGGACTGAATCTTTAACGTAATTTATGACTCATGCCTGCCGTATGCATTCTATATGAGCTAAATTTGCGCAAACAAGACAAATAGCCCGACAAAACTATGATAAATGAAGTGTATTCGGCGTCGCCCGCGCGCTATGAAAGCGGGATGAGCTACCGCCGTTGCGGACGCAGCGGCATATCGCTTCCGGCCGTAAGTCTCGGCCTGTGGCAAAACTTCGGAGACACGGCTCCGTTTGCGCGCAGCCGCGATATGGTGCGCTATGCATTCGACCATGGGGTGGCGCATTTCGATCTGGCCAACAACTACGGACCGGCATATGGTTCGGCCGAGGAGACTTTCGGCCGCATCATTGCGGCGGATATGCGTCCGTACCGTCATGAAATGTTTATATCCACAAAGGCGGGCTATGATATGTGGCCGGGACCTTACGGGGTGGGCGGGTCTCGCAAATATCTGCTGACGTCGCTCGACGAGAGCCTGCGCCGCATGCGTCTCGAATACGTAGACTTGTTCTACAGCCATCGGTTCGACCCCGACACGCCGGCCGAGGAAACCCTCCAGGCACTTGTCGATGCCGTGCGCTCGGGCAAAGCCCTTTACGTAGGACTATCCAACTGGCCGGCTGCCGAAGCAGCGGCAGCCTACCGCTATCTTGCCGAGCGGGATGTGCACTGCCTGCTGTATCAAGGTCGCATAAATATGCTTGACCGCGACCGTGTGCGCGGAGGCGAGCTTCAGGGTGCCGCCGATGCCGGTACGGGCTTTATAGCATTCTCGCCTCTTGCGCAAGGTATTCTTACCGACCGCTACCTTGCAGGTGTGCCCGAGGGAAGCAGAGCGGCAGAGCAGCGCACTCTGCCGTCGTCGCGTCTCACCGCCGAAGTGCTTGACCGGGTGAGGCGTCTTGCAGAGATAGCAGTCGGGCGCGGACAGACAATGGCACAGATGGCTGTGGCATGGCTATTGGCCGACACTCGCATCACGTCTGTAATAGTCGGTGCAAGTTCTGTTTCACAGCTTGCCGATAATCTACGCGCAGTCGACAACGTCAACTTTACTGAAGAAGAACTTGTCCGCATTAATGATATTCTTGGGGCTGATTCTTTCTTCTCATGATTAGGGTAAAGATTTAAATAACTATAATTGTCTCAAAGCTTATTGAAATGAAAAATATTTTTTGGAAATTATCTGTTGTTGGCATCCTGTTGGTTTTGGCGGGATGTGGAAACCGCACGGAAAGAAGAATAAAAGATTTGGTTGTAGAGTCTATCAAATCGAAATTGTATTATCCGGAATCTTACGATGAAGCGTCTTTTCGATGTGATAGTCTTTTCGTGCAAGTTTTTACGAGGGAAAATCTGAGGAAGTCCGCTAAAATAATGGATTTAGTTGATGAAATAAAAAGAATTGACAATGAGGTAGTGTATGATGATATAGTCGTAGCTGAAGTGGCGTGTATCGGTGATATGAGTGGACATGGAATGGGGAATAGTTATTTATCCAATGATACAGCGAGGAGAGAAAAGTTATTGGAAAAAATAACTTTGTTGTTTGATGAAATAGTTGACGAGTATTACATGGAACCGGAATTTTGTGGATTTTATGTTATTCTTACTTATAGAGCAGAGAATAATGCAGGTGGTGTAGCAATGGGTGAAAATGTTTATATATTGGATAAAGAAGGAACACGTATTTTAGAAACTCCTAACTCAACTTTGATTATCAACCAGATACAGAGCTGAACGCGGATTTTGTAGAACTATTGTGGAATTTCCGCTAAAATTCCAAATCCCCGCGCCTCTTTCGGGGCTAACGGGGATTGTTCTGCAACACCGACTACAAGTAATCGGTTGTGCAAAGTTAGCACTTTTATTTGGAACGTGCAAACACATTATTTATTTTATAGTGGAACAATAAAAATAGCGGGCAACCTCACGGCCGCCCACTACTCTAATCTAACAGTTACTACAAGAAAAATCTTAGAGCCTATTTCAGCTCTATGTATTCGGTGTATGTGATTTTCGTGTGGGGATTGCTGCTTACAACCTCTTGGCGTATGGCTTTCGTACCCCACTTGATAAACCAGAATTTTTTAGGGACGCGGTGGATAATCTGCCTAATGGTATCATTTGAAACTACATCAAGCGAAACATCACGCCCACGGATTTCTCCGGCAACGTCAACCCACGCATCGCTCCACTTGAACATCTTGAGGCTGTCAAGCACTCCATCCCGATACACAATGCTATCGCGTATCTGGGTAATCACCTTAACCTCGGTCTGGGTTGCAGTCGTGGCGGCGGCTTGGAGGCGTTTGACTTTCACACCCAACTCATCGGCCGTTTGGCAAACGTGTTGATAGTTGCGCTCCAACTCGGAATAGGATAACTCCAGCCTTTGAACGGAGGCGGCCGAATTGCCGGCCTCCGTTTCAAAGTAGGTTGCCTTATCCATAAGAGCGGTGTTGTTGGCGGTCAATCTCTCATTGTCCTCTGAAAGCGACTTGCATTTGCTCCATAAGGAGCATACAGTAATCACCAGCACCGCTACAATAAGAATGATAGGCTTTTTCATGCGCCAATGGATTTGAGGTAACTTACGATACCGTCAACGTGGAGTTTGACAATAGCCTCCTTGCCTTTGTCGGAAAGCAGGAAATCCACATCATCCTTGTTGTCTTGGAATAGGTTCTCAGTGAGTACGGCGGGGCATTTGGTCTTACGGAGAATGTAAAAGCCCTCCTCCCAATCCGGGTCACCATCGCTCATGTCCTTACGGATTTTGTGGCCGGCCAGCACTTTTTCAGCAGCGGCATAGAGGTGATTAGCCAGTATGTCGGCCTTAGTCTGCCCCTTGCTTGTAAATGCGCTCCAGCCTCTTGCAGTCATCCACGGCCCGTTGCCGGCGGCGTTCACATGGATAGAGATAAGAATAACATTGGCGGTGCCAATCTTACCGCATATCTCGTTCACGCGGCGGGCGCGTTCAGTGAGTGATACATCGTGCGTTTCCGGCACGATAAGTTGAACATCGTAGCCTTTGGCGCGTAGCTCTTTCTCTACACGCCCGGCAATCTCACGGGTGTACTTGTATTCAAGCAATCGCCCGTCAGGGCTGCGTTTGCCCTTAGTGTCGGCCCCGTGGCCGTTGTCAATAAGGATTTTCATTCGTGATTCATTTTATGGTAAAAGTCGATTTTTATTCTCTCATAAACGGCTTGCACGTTGGTGTAAGCGCGTCCGTTGTTAACCGTGTCGGAATACACCTCATGCTCCACAACCTCAGCTACCCAATCCACCCAGTCATGGTTAACATAGGTTGTGAGGATTTTGCCACGATAGCGGAAACTATCAAACCGGCTGTTCCTATCCTCATGGAGATTGTGCAGTAAGGTACGGATTTTGGTACGGGTTGCCTCCTTATCCGCTATGTGGTTTTCCTCTCTGACTTTCTTGATTATCCGGCAAACCTTTTCAATGGCTAAGTCAAAGTAAACCCCGGTGAAATTCTTAACCCTTAGTTGGGTTTCGGGTTTCAAGCCCTCAGATATGTCGTTGAGCATATCGTTTTGCTTGCGGGTTTCAACTATGAGGTCATCAACCATTTTGGTATTGCCCTTAATCATTCCGTCAATGATACCTTTGAACCAGCGGAAACACGCAACCCATAGGAGCGCGGAAAGCACCAGAAAGAACGCGGCCACGATAGCCATCATTCCTAAATCCGTAATGCCTTGCGCCACGGTCATTGTGTCCTGTACTGTGTTCATCGCGGCATACGTTTTTTGGAGCGTTTGTAAAAGCTGAAATTAGCCTCATCATCGGCCGTTATCTCAGTGTTCGGTGAAAACACATTGAAGCCATACATATTGCCATAGCTTACCACTTTGATTACAGCGCGGAAAGGATATTTACGATTGGGATTACCAAACACATTTTTCAATTTCTTGCTGTCTGTGAAAAATGCTGATTTGGCAGCTCCCTCGCCATAAGCGACAACCATACGGTCTCCGTTTTCAGTTGCGCGTGTGGTACACCCGGTAAACACAGTGACTTGGTTAACCACCGCATCTATCGGGGTGTAGTCGCAATCGAAAAGGTCGGAGGATGCGGCGGATTCATCCTCTACAAAATCTTCGATATAGTCGTTCATAAGTCCATAGGGATATTGAGGGTTTTACAATCGCTATCCACCATTTCGCGGATAGCCAGACGGTCGCGCAAAAAGTCCTCATAGGGCTTTTTTGCGGTTTCGGGCATAAGCCCCAGCATTGCGCTCTGGTACTCGTTCACCAGCTTGCTCTCAGTGTTGGCAGGGTACTTTGCCGAAAGGAGGGTGCTGAAAATGTTGTCGGCGGTTGTGGGGTATTCCACCCGGAGGCTGTCGTAGCGGTACATCTTGCCGGTTGCAGTCTTGGGGTCATCGGTGATTGATACGCCGCCCATTTCATCAACCACCACATCTACCTCAGTGATGTTATGGTTATAGAGGACGGTACCCTGCCCGTTGTTGTACGGGTCAATCACATTGGGGCGTTCATTAGCCAACAGCCCGGTTGATAAGATTCTTGTTGTTGCCATTTTTTGAAATAATGATGTTAAAGACGTTTTCCTTATGTTGCTCACTACACCCGATAACCCACCCGTATTCAGACGGGAACAAGTGCTTTATGTCGGTTGCATCTCTGATAGGAGTGTCACAGGCTATGCGGTCGGCCTTTTTGTAGAACTTATTCAATATGCTCTTTCGGAGCAGCACCCCGAAATGGTCTTGCTTATATCCTACAAAATCAATACCTCTATCGTCAACCGGGAATATCTGCCAATTCGGTTTTATCTCCACTTTCAACTCCGTTGCCAGATATAACCCCATCATGTCAAGCAAGTAGTGCAGTCGGTCTTTATCCCCGTCAAGCACTACTATGTCATCCATGTAGCGGAAATAATACTTAACTCCCATAGCCTCTTTCATCCAGTGGTCGAAATAGGCTAAGTAGAGATTGGCAAAGTATTGACTTGTGTAGTTGCCTATTGGCAAACCTTTTTCTTTACCGTTACTATCAACAATCTTATCTAACAGTCTTAAAAGTTGCTCATCCGCGATTGTGTAGCGGAATATGCGTTTGAGGGCTGCGTGGTCTATGTTGTCGTAGAATTTGCGTATGTCTATTTTCAGACAATAGCGGGTGCCGTGCTTATCGCGTTTCAACGCCTCGCCCACATCGCGCCTACATTTATGAGTGCCACGCCCTTTGATACAAGAGTAGGTGTTGGCAATAAATATATGGTTCCAGTGCGGTCCCAGAACATTCACTAAGCAATGGTGAATAATCCTATCGGGAAAGAATGGCGCAATCATTATATCACGCTCTTTCGGGTCGTAGATTTTCTTAATGCGATATTCGCCCGGCTCATACGTTTCATACCTCAACATCTCCCAAAGCGCATCAAGATTTTCAAGGATATTCTCATTGAAACGCTTAATGTCGGAATGGTCGGATTTGCCCTTTTGTGCGGTATATTGGGATAGCGTCAAATTCTCATTGGTGTATAGCAGCCAATAGATGTTTTTGAGCTTTTTACCCGGCGAGTGGAACATCTTGCCCGTATCGCCTATGTAAAGCCCGCAATCCTCAAAGTCGGAGTAATCCGCGAGATATGTTTTTGTGTTCAAGCCCATAGTGCCGTTAGTCTAATGTAGAGCTTTCGATTTCCTACTAACACTACGTTAATCACTATTTTTCTACCAAGAGGTAAGGTGTCGGCGGTCAACAGTCTGAAATATCTTTGTAAAGTTGAAACCACGGTAAAAGCGGAAGCCACTGTGCGCATGCGAGTGCGAGGAACGATAACTCGCAGTCAGAGAACCGAAGCCCGCAAGCGCTCCAGTATCCGCAGTAGCAGACAGGAGGGCACCCCTGACCGCCGACACCCGTATTTTGTTATTCGTTTATTTTCATTGTCTTACGTTTTGGTTTTGGTAAATTCTCGTTGCTCCGTGAGCCGTGTTTTGCAGTCCCGTTAAAAACGGCACAAGCGGAAGCCACCGGACGCATGCGAGTGCGAGGAACGATAACTCGCAGTCAGAGAACCGAAGCCCGCAAGCGCTCCAGTATCCGCAGTAGCAGACAGGAGGGCACCCCTGACCGCCGACACCCGTATTTTGTTATTCGTTTATTTTCATTGTCTTACGTTTTGGTTTTGGTAAATTCTCGTTGCTCCGTGAGCCGTGTTTTGCAGTCCCGTTAAAAACGGCACAAGCGGAAGCCACCGGACGCATGCGAGTGCGAGGAACGAGTAGACGCATACAGAAAACCGAAGCCCGCATACGCACCATAAGTCGCAGAAGCAGACAGGAGGGCACCGTACCAGCCATTAGCTGTTGCCTTTGCCACGCGCCAGAAATAATCACAAAGTCCTTGATTTGCTCCACCACCTACGCTTGTAGGGAATGTAAAGCCATCGTAGGAAAAGCCGAAATTCCATTGATAGCCCTCAGCGGTGGGTAACTCTGTGATACGCTCATACCCGGCAGGAATGGCGGTTGACGTGTCGGCAGGAGAGGCAAACTTTGTGGGGTCGGTGCAACCATAGGCTGTGCAATGTCCGGGGTCATCGGCTGTTTCGGGTGAGCAATGGATAAGAATGTCATCGGCAAGCAGCCAAAGATATTCAAAGGGTGTTTCAAGCCCACGATATGATGCAACTTGCACCACCTTATCGCCACCGGTCCAGCCCTTGATTGTATAGGCTACTCGGCCAGTGTTGTTGCCGAGGATTGCAGTAACACCGCAGGGGATGAAAGGCCGATAGCCTCCCCATGTGTTCCATTGAGTACCATCAACGGACGTGCCATTGCCGAGGCCGCCTTGATGAAAGCCATCGGCGGTGAGTGTTTCATTGTAGGTGTCTTGACAGTGCATTGAGGCGTATTCAATGCGCTGGAGCCATGCTATTTCAGTATAGACACGGCCCGCCCCCGCGTGAGTACCATTCTTGCAAAGGGGGCGAACACCAGCTTTTGAGATTGAGGTGCGGGGCATACCGAGCATTGAGTTGTATGTGCCATCTTTTGCCGCATCACTCGCTCCACTGCCACCTCGGAAATTTGTTGCGCTTGCAAGCAATGAAACAAAGCCGTTGGCATCGCGCTTAATCTCATTACCTACCCATTGCAACCAGCAGCCGGAAACGGCTATATTGTTGGCAATGTCAATAGTGCCATACCACGGTGAGCAAGTCTTTCGTGTCATGCGAACAAAGCCGGGGAGGGCATATTCGGAAATACACATAGCCCATTTTGTACCCTCTACCTCAAAGCGGGCGTAGTATTCGGGCTTTTCCAACATCACGTTTCCATCCGTGGTGTCGAGCTTTGCCGCCGCTCCAGAATCCTTTTTACGGGAATCGTTCTGGTGGAGATAGTATTTCACTGAGCCATCCGTGTTTTCCACGAAACGCCTCAATTTCTTTTGGATAGGTAGTGTGCGGTGTAAGTCCATATTACCTATGCGAGTGAGCTTGTAGTCCTTGCTGGTAAAATCGCCTTGCACCCCATACCACATATCATACGGATATTGCGGCTTGGTTGAGCCGCTGCCTAAAATAAGTCCCATATCATTTGTAGTATTCTAAATGTGGTGCTTCACTCGCCCCCCAGAAAATCTCATACTTGTCGGTGTCAATAGCGTTGGGAGGCAACTCCACTATCTTACCGGGTGTCCAGTCACCAATAGGCACGGGGAAATCCCCAATTTTTTGGTCGCATATAAGGCGGCACCTAATGAGGGTGTCATTCTCCACCACCCCCGATTTGCTACGGAGATACACAGAGAATGGCACACCTATCTTGAACCCTTTTGAGAGGTCGGTGATACGGCCTTTTGCGAGTATTCTTACATCATCCATATTTACTTGGTTAACTCTACTGCAAAGTTAATCAAAAATGTGTTTATTGAACACATTTTAAGGCGTAAAATATAAGGACTTGGAGTATTTGCCCCACTATCCCGCCCAAAATGGTAGCCAATAGGTCCAGCCAATCCCATTTTCCACCATACGCCCTATCCTTAAACTCCATGCCGGCGGCCAGTCCACCGACAAAAAGAATGGTAAGGAGCATGGCACAGGGGATAGCGTAGAAAAAGTGCTTGAGGCGGTTGCTTTCAGTTATCCAGCTCATAATGATGTTAAGTTTATTTGGGTGGCTTGTATTTCGTTGATACGCGCTCTTATGGCATTGCGTGAGGTGTGGAGCATTTTCATATCGTAAGGCAGTTCCTCACCGACAAGCGAAGCCTCGTAGCATTTGATTACTTGATAATCCGTTTCTGCCAATTCAGCTTTTAATGCCTCAATATCGGCATTGAGCTTATAGTTATTCACTACCTTTTCGTAACGATAGGAAATTTTATCTCCATTGTCGTATGGCACTAAGCGTATGGTGTAGTTATCATCATCGCATACCATAAGGCTTTCATCAACTGCATCCACGGGTTTGTATTCCGAGGATAGTTGCTTGATTTGCTCCTCAACGGAAACGGTGCGAGTTTCAATCTCGCCCGTTTCAGTCTGGAGTCTTTCAATGTATGGCTCTAAAATCCTTGACCTTAGATAGCCATCCTCAATATATCCGTATTCTTTCATAGCTATTTAGAATTTCCAACGTGAAACAATCCACGCCTCCGTTTTTTTTGCGCTGCTTCCACTACCGATATATCCGATAGAAAACACGAACATACCGCCTTGACCTTCGGCGAAATCGTAATAATCATTCTCCGTGTGGTCATCATAAATATGGTGGCCGGTACGCGGCTTGAAACGCATATAACCGCTCCACCATTGTTTTACGAATACCACTTGCCCCTCGTAGGGGTCGGTGGGGAGATATACAATTTCCTCATCGGAGCAATACCCGATAACCATAGTATCGCCAGTAGCGAGATAGTTTGTGTTGGAGGTGGTGTCAACAATAGCTTTGCGGCCCAGCACAAGCCCCCCGGCGTAAAGACGTTGGAAAAATCCACCATAAGCGGGTGCGGTGCCATTGTTGGAGGCGCGGCCGAAAATTCCGGCAATCATTGTTTGATTGATGTTGACCTGCCAATCTTGTTTGTTGACATTGGCAAAACCTAATCCAACAACGGAGGCGCGATAGGTACACCCGGAGGTTGCCGACATCGCCTCTTGCCCTGCTCTGTTGGCGAATATGCCAGCCGGGGACATATAACTAACCGCGGAATAATCCTTGTTACGGGTTTCCACAGTGCCTTGTGTTGCGTCAAGCGTGATTATTGAGCCAAGCGTCCTATCCTCAGTCATGGTTTGGCTACCGCCGGAGTTTTCGCTTTCAAGCACAATCTTAGGCTGATATGATAGCGTATTGCCATAATACACACCCACTTGTAGCATGATACGATTTTTTAATGTTTCATCAAGAGTAGAAACAATCTGTCCGCTCTTGATAAACCAATCTCCGATATTAGCCCCCTCAGCCAAAAGCAAATTGGTTGCGATTGTTTCAAACTCCGCTCCGAAATCATTCCATTTGGCGGTGCTGGTCGGTAGTATATTGGAGAATGAGCCAGCGTCAATACGCGCTATGTAGTAGTGGTTGTTGTATTTAACCGCATCTATTCGCTGCGCATTGCCATAGTAGGTTTTTGAGCTATCATAATTGCCACGAAATACCAATACAGGGCTATCTCCGTTTTTGCCATCTTTACCCGGTTTACCGTCAACACCATCATAGGGCGTAACGCGAATTGGGGTAGTCCATTTTGCTTTCAAAGCGTTGCTCTGTCCATTGATTACAGCCGTGGTGAGCCATAGATATTTCAACGTGCCAACGGCCGGCATTGCAGTGGTCCAGCCCGCGGGTGAACGGTCTGTATCAACTAAACCGGGCGCACTTGACTTAGAGCCATTGACAGCATAGCGGTATTCAGTATAATCACCATTTATGCCATCATCGCCCTTATCTCCTTTGTCGCCATTTTTAGGCAGCACCATCCAAAGGACGGGCGTAGAGAAAGTACCCCATTTGCCATCCTTTTTCTTGCGCACACTCTCATATTGATAGCGATAGGCTCTTGATACATCTTGTGGGTTGTCGGTCCAGCCTTGGCGCAAATCCCATTGTAAGCTCCTTCTCCTTACCCAGAAATTGCCACTTTTATATACAGGTGTGGTTGTGGTGGTCGTAGTCGTACATTCATAATAATTGCCATCCGCTCCAATCACCATCTCACCTTGTTTGTATTCTTTGCCTACAACATGATTTTCGGTGGATAGTGGCGGCACATAGTCATCAATGTATTCATCGCTATGTGGAATTGCCGGAGTCCTTTCTTCCGACATCAAGCAATAAATCCGTTCCACATCTGCCGTGTCAATAGAGAATGGCACGGGGTCGCTCCATGAAACAACCTTTGCAGTTTCTCCGCTCACTATGCCGACAGATAGCCAGCAATTAGGTACTGTAACGACACGATAGCGGCCACAATCCCCATTCAGAGAATTGCTTTGGTCTTTAGCATACGCTACATCTACAAAGTGTGTTCCGGCGGTGGGTATTGGTATATAAACCACTTTCTTTGCGTCCGGGCCGCTCACTCTATCCAGATAGTTTGAAACACGCGAAAGCCCCTCGGTGTCGAGCTTGCCAACAAGCACAAAGTCAAAGTTGGTTTCACTCTGCGCCCATATCTCCAACGCAAGCATTTGGTTGGGCTTGGTTGTAACGATAGTAATGCGGTTGGTTGTTATTTGGCTGTGGTCTATTGTTGGCGATATGAAATAGCCATCTTTCAAAGTCCACACGCTGCCATGTGTAACTTTCACATTCTCGCGGTCGGGGGTGTCACTCCATCCCGTAGGTATTAGGGCGGTACCGGTTGGCTTGGCGGGCTTGTCAAAGGAATAGCAGTAAACGAGCTTGTTGCTATCTGCATTAACGCCATTTGCACCCTTTGCCACGACAGCCCAATAAGTAGAATCAGTTGGCTTGTGTCCTTTGGTGGGTGTTGGGTGAATATAACGATAGGTGCAAGTTGCTCCATTCTCAGTATAACTTACCTCATCACCCGGATAATAGACATAGCTTGCGTTCCATGTGCCACGATATACACCCAACGGTGAAACATCGCCACTCTCGCTAATAACACTTACATTTTTGAGAGTTATAGCATTGTCGCGGCTAACATTCCAGTCTATTGAGCTTGACGCATCACCAATTCGGAATTTGTTGCCATCCAAATCCAGATAGCACTCACCATCACTTGTGACAATGCGGCCCGTGGTTATGGTATTGCCATTGATACGGGTAAAGCCATAAGTGGTTTGGAAATCGCGGAAATTATCATCTGGATAAAGTGTGGATAATACCCCAACAAGAAAGTAATAATTGTTGGGGTCATCGGTCGGCTCAAACTTATATTGAGTTTGGGTAAGTAGCCATGTGCCTTTTTCCCCAGACTTTGAACACTTGGCGAAAAGATAATATCCGGCGGTACTTGGCACCGTAAATGATTGTCCGCTCATTTGCCATGCCCTTATCTTTGAGGGGTCAATGGTAAGGTGCGACAATATGCCCTCTGTGGCGATAAACGCATTAGGATTGCCGCCTACATTAGCTTGGAGTATTACCCCGGTTAACACAAACTGTTGGCTCTTTGAGCCTACGGTTAACATATTAGTGTCAATGGAGTTGGGGCGTATGTTATCCACGTCAAAAAAGCCGTCAGTATCATACACCATATTGCGCAAATCCTCAGTAGTGCGCCAGCCCCTACGCGCTTTGTTAAGGTCCCGTAGGCGGTTGTTAGTTATAATCTGGTCATGCTCTATCACGGATAGCACGGTTTGCGTCTGGATAGATATTGCAGTTGTGTCGGAGAGGGTAAGCTGGTAGTCCTGCTCCAACAAAAGATTGCGCGTAATCTTTTGTATGCGGATTTGTTTCTCTATGCCATATCGGGTGTCTTTCACAGGCACATAATCCCCCACCTTGAACAAACACACCTCACTATCACGGCTCAACGCCTCAAGAAAATATAAGCGGTCGAGTGTAAGGGCATATTGCGCTTTGGCTTGTGTAGCCGGCTTGAAATCATTATATCCAGCATACCACAATTCTTCCTCTGCGTTCTGTTCGTAACTTTCGGGCAAGAATATATCCGTAATCTTGTAGGTTGCGCCAACCTCAATAGGATATGCGCCCCCTTGCTCTACTGAAACGGTAGGGGTTGTAAGGCCGCGTTTGTCAGTAAAGGGAATGAGCTTGAATTTCTTTGTGGCGTGGTCGTACCCACCCTTAGCCTCAAGTTCAAATTGCTGCCCAGCAAGTCTGCCAGACGTGAACGTGATTTTTGGGTTTACACTTTCCACCATATATTTTGTACCGTTCGCGTCTTTCTCGCAAAGGTCAAAATCCATAGTGTCATCAATGAAAGCGTTTATATCATCGCTCAACAGTGCAGTAACGTGGCCCGTGCGTGTGGGGTAAATCTCATCGTAGGTCTTAACATCTTCCTCGCTGCCTATCTTATCGCGTAGTGCCGCATCCTCTAAGTAGCGTTTGTTGTCATCGGATATGCCTATAAGTTCGGTGTTAGGCTCAACAACGGTGCCATCAAAGAGGATATGTTTCTTGCGATTGTAACGGCGTGGGTATGGCAGTTGCAACCGCTCTGAATAATTGCGATAGTCGGTGCGTATGTTAGACGTGCCACCCTCCACCCAAAGACGGGTGATTATGGCTTTATCATCAATCTTTTGCTCGGTGAGCTTATAAAGCCCATTGCCCTTGCCCCACTCAAAGTAGTCAGCTCCTCCGGGGGGATTGACACGCTGCCCGAATTTACCAATGTGGATAGTCCTAATGCCATCCGCTTGCGATATGAGAAATTCCAGATTGAAATTATCTTTTGAGCAAAGGGATTGTAGGGCTTGCAAACAATTCACCCCCGAAAATTGGATTGTCTTTGCCTCGGTTTCGGGGCAATTATTCTCATCAAACGTCCACAAGCCCGGATAATCACGATTGAGATTGTAGATTAAAACCTGCACAAACTCCTTGATTGTGTAGGTCAAATCAAACGTGCTGCGGTCGGATTTCCCGTTGCGGTCGGTGTTGCGATAGGTCGTTTTCATAAGGTCGTACATCGGCCCGTAAAATACCGGCTCAAAGATATAGTAATCCTCAGCCTGTACCTCACGTTTCGTTGTAGTCCTAATGGTATAATCGAATCCGTCCACAATGATTTTATCCCCCTTTTCAAAAGAGAGCCATTCGGTAGATACGATTTGGAGCGTAATGTAGTCATCGCCCATAAGAGAGCTGTTTTGCGTAGCACTCTTGACTACGCAAAACGGCTCCTTTGTGTTGAGTTCGATAACCTTGCCGTTACGCTTGATTATTTGAGCAATTCCCATATAAGAATAGCATTGGTTTCAAATTTCTCAATATCCTCAATCACCCCGGTAACAACTATGTCGTACTGACCGGGGAGGGCGTAGGTGTGTTCAACGGTGGTATCGTTGCCTCCCACGTTGTAAGTGTGAGTACCATCACCCCAATAGATGTTGAGTAACTTGTAGGTTGATACTTTGATTGTCGCTTTGGAGTTGTTGCTACCCGATATGTGGCGTAACACCTTTTTCACGGGTTCGTCCTCGGTGAGCTTGAGGGTGAATTTACCCACCATAAGCTCATTGTTGTAAGTACCCCACTTTTTATCTACGGCGGCCTCGTCCAGTAAGTCAACCTCATATACAAGAGGCTTTGCTTTACCATCATACTCAACGGTAAGGCGGTGTGTACCGTCACCGTCAAAGAGAGCAAAAAATCGGCTCTGCCACTCCACAAACGCGCTACGGCTGGAGGCTTCGATGAAACATTGTAGGGTTATCTCACGCTCCTTAAAACGCTTGCGCTTGCGGTCGCGCACAACACCGTGGTAGTTGTCATAGTCCACGGTGAGAGCTTCTTTCCGCGCCAGACGTCCGACAAGTCCATCGGAGGCCGACACATACACCCCATAGTCCTTGAAATTCACACCGTCAATGTAATATTCAACATCGGTGTCAGCTTGCATTTTAAGGATTTGTTTCTCGGTCTTGGCTACGTTGAACACTTGAAGCTCATCCACGCTTGCAGTCGTTGTGAGTAGTTCATCGGTTGATAGAGAAAGGCCGGTGGGTGTTCCGCTGAAAGTGCCAACATAGACACATTCACTGTTTAAGAAAACTTTGAACGTGGAGCCGCTACGCACGAAAGCGATAAAGTACCACATTTCCGGGGCTACGTCCAACCATTGCTCACAGTAGTTTTCTACACCGGGTAAATTCAAGAGCCAGCCTAAACGGGTGGTTGCGATTTTCACATAGGCGCACACCGTAAAATCAGAGCTGAACGGGATAGCCTGCGCGGTGATACACTCGCCCCCATTGAGAGCAAGAGCCTTGCCGGTCTTGGCAATTTTGGTTAATTCGGCACCGTCCGACAGCGTAGCGTCATGGCGGCCGGCGGAATAGTCGTATGCCTTTGAGCCATCCGGGTCATCAAAAGGCAGATACAGGAGTAAGTTTTTATCTACCATATCAGTATGTGGTTTTATCGTTAAATATTGTTGTTACTTTTCCCATTGAGGATAGCCCTATATAGTCCACCTCGGTTTCCTTGCCATACACATTGATTAGCACTTTCGCGTCATTGCCGACAACGGCTATATGTAGTTTGGCGTGGTCGAACAGGTCAATGCTCACATTGGCATGGTCGGAAACATTCACGGCTACCTCGCTATCGTGGCGCACATATAGGCGCGATACTGAATAACCGTCATACTCCACCAGAGCTTTACAAGCCCCGTTAAGCACCATATCGGGCTTATTCTTGGTCGGGGGTATCTCATCATCAACATACACTCCGAAAGGCTCACACTTGCCCCGGAAATGCTCACGGAGAAAGTCTAACGTGGGGTAATCCTCGGAAATGCAAAAATCTATTCCCTGAATGTAGAGTTTTACAAGTTCCTCGGTGGATAACCCTATGTGGAGTTTTCCTTGCCACGGGCGGCACAACCCTTTGGCTATGCCATCTATTTTGAGTTGCTGAATCAGTTCCATGTTACGATATGCCTTGTGAGAGTAAAGAATTATCTTTCGTTTCTATGCGCTTGAGGGTATCTCGCACCTCGGCAAGAATTACATTGGCGGTTGCAGTGTTTTGAACAATAGCCGATTGTTGCAAGAGCTGTTGGCGCATTACGCTTGTCTGGTCGGTCTGGTTAATGATGAAAGCGTTAAGGCGGCCCGCAATCACGCCCCCGGTTTCCTCACTCATTGAGGTAACGGCACCCGTCAAGGGGTCGGAGCTTGTGGCTTCATCATCAATATCTTTTATCCAATCACCCACCGCCTCAAGAGCGTTGGTGAATGTTGCGCCGGCGGCATTAACAAGAGCCTCAAACTTGCTTTTTTCACGGGCTGTCAATTCCCCGTCAGACATAGCCTCGCCCAGATACTGAATAGCATCATCCATTGCCTTTGCAAGAAAATTTCGTTTGAGAGCGTCAACAACGGCCTTTTTCAATACCTCGCGTGTGGTATCACCCAAAGCCTTTGCTGCGTCCTCTCCGGCACAATATGCGTCAACAATGGCATCTGCGTATTGGTCCAGAGCTTCCTTTGTGGTCGTTCCGGCAAAGGTTTCCATCATTTGCCGGTCTAAGTCCTCAATCTGTTGCTCTATCTGCTCTATCGCATCATTCCATTGTTGGATTTTGTCGTTGTCGGTCTTTTTCTTATCTCTTTCAGCTTGGATTTGCTGTTTCATCAGCTCCTGCTGCTCACGGAGGCTTGCCTTTTGCTGCTCATACAAGCCCAGCATATCATCACCCTCTTTGGCTTTTGATAGCTGCTGGTTCAAGTCCTTAATTTGGGCTGTGAGTTGTGCGTATTGTGCAAAATCCCATGCGCGGCGGGCTGTTTGGCGTTGCTGTTCAAGGGCGGCTATCTGGTCCTCTATGAGTTGGATATTACGCTCAAATCCGGCACGTTCCTCATCGTTGAACACCCAATAGGTATTATTAAAGGCACGTTCAAGGCGTGAGTATGAGCGTTCCAGAGCGTCAATCTGCTTTTGGAGATTTTGTATCTTTTTCTCATATTTCGCATCGTGCATTTTTGCGAATATGCCAATTACCGATGTTATAGAGGAAATCATGCCGGTTATACCACCTACGACATCGCCAGCCATAAACTGACCCACGGACGCGGCGGCATTACCCAACTCGCCCATAAGTTCTATTGCAGTCCCTATGCCATCAGATACACCATCCATGCCCAGTGCGTCAAACATACTTTGCAAGGACGAGGCGCAATCAGTGGTTATATCCGTCACTTTCTCCACGGATTGAGTGATACCATTGGCAGCGGATTTAACCTCTCGTTCCGCGCTTTCAACATCCTCTTTTGACCCCTCACCTTTGGCTAATGCGGCTTTCGCTTTCGCCAATTTCTGTTTAGCTTTGAGGTAGTCGTTAAAGAATGTATCTAAGGCAGCAAAGGGGTTAAGCTCCTGTATGCGCTGCTTGGCTTGGTTAAGGCTTTCAATAACGGCCTTATAGTCCACGGGGGATAATTTCAACGTGCCGGCGGCTAATTGCTTGTCAATATCGCTCACCAGCTTTTGAATTTGCCCCACGGAAAGGGTGTCAAGGTCGCTAAACAACTTTTTCCAACTATCGGTTTGCTGGAGAAATCCAGTATTAAGAGCGGAAAGAGCCTCCGTTTCGGCTTTGTTGATTAGCTTGATACGCTCCTCATCGCCCATACGTTCAGCCTCAGCACGGAGCAACGCATATTCCTCAGTGATTGATTTACGCTGTTCCTCAAAGGTGCGATAATCATTAAGCACGGTTTCATGTACCTGCTTTTGTAGGTCGGCCTCCTGCTTGGATAGTTCAAGGCTCATGGCTGCTCTGTCATCATCGTTGACAATGCCACTTTCGCCATTCTCCAATTTACGCTTTGCGTCAGCAACGGCCTCCAATTTTTCGGCAAGGGTCTGGCTACGCCCTATGGTTTCACTTACAGCTTGCTTAAACGCCTCAAGTGCGGTTCTTGCGCCAGTAAGTTCATCATATTGCACATTCAAGGATATAAGGAAATTGCCCTCGGTGAGTACGCCAGCTTGTTTCTTGCCCTGTAATTCGGCTATCTGCTTTTCGATATACTCTTTATAAGAGCCACCAGATTGTAGCAAGGAGGCAAATTGTTTATCGGCAACATCCTTACCCATATTCTCAACCCAACGCCAATATAATTCATACTGCTTGCGCTTGTAGTCAAGTTCGCCCTCAAAGAGTTTGTTTTGGGATTGGGTATAGCTTTGGTTCTCATAGGTGCGCCGCTGCTCAAAGCCCTGTTTCTCGGTGTCGCTCAATCCACCTTTGCCTGCTTTCTTTCGTGCCTCTATAAGTTCTTTTTCCTCACGCTCAATTTGTGCAAGGTTTTGTTTGTGTTGTAAGTCCAAAAGGGCTTTGCGCTTGTCATAACCCTCTTCCATGACTGCAATACGCGCCTCTTCAACACGCCTTTCTGCGTCAACTTGCTTTTGGCGTAAGGTTTCAGCGTTGCGGGCCGCGTTGTTAGCACCTCCACCTCCACCGGTGGTGTGCTTTGGCATTTTGCCCTCAAGTTTGGAGATTTCCTTATTGAGTTCTTTATATCGGGTAGAGTTGATTTCCGTTTCGGCTCTTTCTTGTTTGAGCTGCTTGATACGGTCGGAAATGCCCTGCTCGGTGTTGAGATTGTCCGTTTTGGTTTGGATAGCCCCTTTGATTTCAGCCAATTTAGACAAAAGAGTATCTAAGCCGGTTGTATCAGCTCCCGGCCCTACTGTGCTATTATTGATTGCGTCAATATCCTTTTGAGTTTGAGTAACCAAATTGTCCAAATCCTCAAACGACATTTGCGCATAGTCGGTGATACCCTCAGTTGCGCTTGTGTCTTTGGGAGCAAGGAAATTATTCAGTCGCTCATCTACAAGAGCAATAGCGTTGTCATATACTTGCACATCGCGTATCTGGTTATCCAGATAAAGCCTAAGTTGAGCCTCAAACGATTGCATTTCACGCTCGGTTGCACCCGTACCGGCTTTTGTTCCGGCTACAATCTGAGCGATAATCTCATTGTACTTTTGGGTGTATTCGCTACCCGAAAGTTTGGCGAGTTCCTGCGCCCCACTCTCAACAAGGCTACGAATAGCCTCCCTTACCTCCGGGGCTGCGTTTTGGATATTTTCTGCGGCCTCTGGGATTTCTACCTCATAGGACTCTCCATGTTTTTTATCATTAATCGTTTTGGGTTTGCCAGTCCTATATTGGAGATTGTTTAGGCGAGTTTCAAAGCTATCATAGTTCGTATCTCCTTTTTCGTTTAGCTTATTTAATTCTTCCTCAATACGTTTAGCCTTAATCTTTTCGGCGGTCGTAGCTTGCACGGCTGCTTTCACTTCAAGGTATCGTGCCTCCTGCTCTTTGAGTGTGGCGTTCTCATCAAGGAGTGTAGCGTTATACTCTTGGCATATCTCATTGATTTTGGCTATCATATCCCGATAGGTCTTACCATTCTTTTCTGCCTTTGACAATATGGCAAAATATAGGTCCAGCTTGTCGGTAACTTTCTTAGTACCCTCGCTAAACTCTTCCATAACGTCCGTGGTCTTTTCGGTGTCGTTGGAGAACATGGTAATCAAGCTCCATACTGCCCCAATGATAGTGAGTAACCAACCGAATGGATTAGCGCGTAAGGTAGCCCACAACGCTTTGAACATCGTGGATAACTTGCCCGTGGCTGCTGAAAGAATGTTGGTGGCTGCTGTTTGTGCAGTCTTTGCCCCAGTGTCGGCAATAGATGCGGTGCGAGCCTGAGCCGTGGCCGTGGCTTCCAATTTCTTTTTCTTGGCGTAAAAGTCAGAGGATGCGGCCAATGCTGCTTTTCGTGCCAATAATTGTGCGTCAACGGCCGCCTCCATTCGTTTTTGAGCGGCGGCTATGGCTGTGGCATTGCCGGATTGTTGCGCCCAATAAACCTCATATCGTGCGGCCTCAACCGCTTGTGTGGCGGCTATGGCTTTTGATTTGGCACTCTCAACCGCTACGGCGGCTTCCTTAACGCTTGTGCGCATAGCCTCAAGGGATGCTAATTGCCCCGCTTGTTTGGCTGCTGTTTCTTGGGCTATGGCAGCACGATAGGCAGCACTCTTTGTTGTCAAATCAACCTTAGAGAGAGCCAAACGCTGCTCCACGGTCATAACGCTTAGGGCGGCGGCTTCATAGCCGTTGCTTGAGGCGGTAAGCCCGATATTGGATAGATACTCTTGTTGTTGGGCGGTGAGTAGGCTTTGAATGGCCGCTATTCGCATTTGTTTGACAATGGCGGCCTTTTCCTCGGCTGTGAGCATAGCCTCAAGAGCTGCGTAATGCTCATTTTCAGCGGCGGTCATAGCCTTAATCTGAGCGGTGGCAGTGCCATTGAGAGCGGCCTCGGCTTTCATCAATACCAACTTGGCACTACGGGCGGTGTTGTCAAGGACTGCAACGCCGGTGTGTCCTTTCATCGCCACGCTGGTAAGTATCATAGCGGCCTTATAAGAGCCGTAGGCAATGGTAATGGATTTGAGTATGCGTAACACATCGTCCATGTGTTCCACAAAGTAGGTAGCCCCGGAAATACCAGCGGAAAAAATATCCTCGCCAGCCTTACCAAAATCGTTAAGCACGGTGTCCCATGCGTCCTCTAAGTTGGCAATCTGTCCCGTGAGAGAGGCAGATTGTTTCTCCATAAGGTTGTAGAATTGACCGCCGGCATTGGTCATCTTGTTTAAGACCTCCTCAACCTCCGGAAATCCGATTTTGCCGGCAGATACCATTTCGTTTATCTTGTCGGCTGTCACCCCATACTTTTCCGCGAGTTCCTTAACCAAAGGAATACCACGGCCCGTAAATTGCCTTACGTCCTGCGCATACAAACGCCCCTGTACCATTGTAGTACCATAGAGGTACACAATATCATTGAGCGGGATTGAAAGGCCGGAGGCTATGTTTCCCAGCCTTACAAGGGTGTCATTTACTTTGTCGGCACTAACACCGTATGCCATGAGCTGCTTTGCGCCCTCGGCAACACCCATAAGGTCAAATGGAGTTTTGGCGGCGGTGTCTATCATCTGCCCCATCAGCTCCTGCGCCTTAGAGCCACTGCCTAACATGGTTTCAAAGGCAATTTCCAACTGCTGGAATTGCCCGCGGGTCATCACGATAGACGATAGCAAACTTTTCATTCCCTGCCCCACAAGGTAGTAGGAAATGTATTGTCCGGCACGTTCTGCCATCAGCCTAAAAGAATCCTCAACACTGCCAACCTCATCAATGGCCGTGTTGGAGAAATCTTTTATGCGCCGCTCCATAGCCTGTGCGGAAACATTGAAATCATCTATGTCGAGCGTAGCCCTAAAACCTAAGCCACCGCCTATATTTTCCATTAGATTAAACCTTTGAGATAGTTTTTAATTTCATCTTTCGTTGAGAGATTTGCCGGTGGGTCGTTTTCGTAGTCAATTTCGTTTCCGTCCTCATCTTTCGGCAATTCCTTTGTTCTCGGTGCGTCAGCAATCATAAGCGACACGTTGAGCCACGATATGCCCCATAGCAAGTAATCATAACTCCACCCAAACGAGCGTAAGAGTTCGCCACGATTACCCCACGGGCTATTCAACCCTATTACTCTATCCGCTGCTCTTGGGGTTTCGGTCGGGTCGTTCCCATTTCCCGTATCAATCGAATAGAGGATGTAAAACCCGCGGTGTTCATCATCTGGTTAATAACCTCGGCCAGCTTTTGCAATCGTGCCACTGTGAGGTGTTCAATGAAAAATTCCGCAAGCTCCTTAACGGATTTGTCGTTGGGGTCGGTGACGCATGGATTATTGAGGACTGCAACGGCGGCTATCACGGCCATCTGGTCTATATACTTGAAAAGGCGTTTGCTCTCTTGGAGCGGTTGATTTTGGATAGCCTCCTCATCGTATTCTATGGCAATGTAGAGCTTGCGCAAACAATCAATCGTACCCAGATAGAGCGGCTTGATATAAAAGTGGCGCATATAAACCTCTTTCGTTCTGCCTAAATCCACGTCCGGCACCTCGGTAATCTTTACGTCCCAGTCTTTGGGTATGCGCTTATCACGCCACACTTTGTTTCGCTTGCGGAATATGCGCTTTTTGAGATTAAACCACTTTGAGGGCTTAACCGGGTTAATTTTCAAAGGCACGGAGAATTTAGCACCCATTGACAATAGGGCGTTTATCGCCTTATCCTCAATTTCTAAGCGTTGTTCCCGCGTTAGTTCCTGTTCCTTTTCTTGTTCGGCCATATCGTTAAGATTAAGCAAGCCCCCTAACCGAATAGGGATAGGGGGCTTGGCTGGTTGTGGTTTCAGCCCGTGGTTAGTCGGTCTTGGTGGGGTCGGTCATACCCTCGTCAGCGCAAAGCTGGTCTTGGAATTGGATTTTGAGCGGCACCAGTGCGATACCCTTTGCTGAATAGGCGATTTCAAACTTGGGGATAATCGAAACATTGGGGCAGCCGATAAACAAGCCCTCTTCCGGCATGAGCCAGATAGCCCATTCCTTGTAGGCAGGTTTGCGGGGACGTAGCCACTTGCGCTTGCCTTCGGTCCCGGTGATTGTACCACCAAAGTAGCGTTGCAGCAACTCCATATCCGGGTCCATGAGCGTAGCACTCACAGCGGTTACAAACTCGCCGCAGAGGTTGATTTTCTTGCTTGACGTTTCCGATTCGTGAGTTGTCACCTCAACGTCATCATCAAGAAGCTGGCAGGTGTCTTTGTAAACATCGCCCAAATCAAGCCATTCGGGACCGTTTGCGGGCATTTGGCCGGGGGTAGTTCCGGCAGGGGTTACATAGACTTTCTTTAACCCCATTGTGCATAAAATAGGCATGGTTGTTGAAATTTATTGTTTAGTTCTTTTTTCTACTACTGTAAGCTCCAGAGCAAAGGAAACAAAATGCTCATCGTGTTCCGGTTCCTTGATAGGCGGATTGATAAGCCCCACGGTCCAGTTATACCCGGCACCGTGTTCATAGTGGTTTTGCAGTACCTCTATCGCCTTGCTCCTTATCTCTATGAGCCTTTTGAAATGAGTACGGAAAACGGTTTTACCATTAACTCTTTTAGGCAAGTCCGGCACATGGATATTCACATTGATTTGCCCGAAACGCACATCATCCTCACCAGCGATTGTGTGAGGCACAATGATTACGTCCTCTTTGGCGTAATCGTTTCTTTCGTAATCAATCACACCGCTAATCATGGTCTTTACCTCGCTCTCTTGGAGCATTTGGTAAACCCTAACTGCTATTTCCTCGGTCGTTATCATATTGTCGTTCCAAACATTTCATTTGCTTTGGCTTTCGCCTTATCCATTAGCTTTTGCATGGCTTGCGGAAAATCGGTCTTTGCTTTCAGTTCCGCGGGTAGTATCACGTTATAGCCCTTTGCCTCCACATAGGCGGCGTAGTTCATACCAGCCACGATAACAAGAGATAATCGGTTGGGTAATGATTCAATCATTTTCATTGCGACTTGCAAAGCTGCGTCATTGCCGGCCCCGGATTGTTGCGGCCCGCCATAAAACACTATATCCTTGCCTTTCGCCACCGCATAGCCT
>ERZ777305.667-NODE-667-length-53533-cov-3.391507_pt1 | contig 53533 bp, 41 predicted proteins | sample MGYA00374965_ERZ777305 | MGnify/ENA primary metagenome ERZ777305 (study PRJEB29328, sample SAMD00013331) | mouse gut metagenome | study: EMG produced TPA metagenomics assembly of the Metagenome analysis of fecal microbiota from mouse which was promoted...
CAATTACTGAAAGAGATGGGTAAAAAAGGTGTTGTGAAAATTGAAGGCAGAGGAAGAGGTACGAAGTATGTGATAAAGTAATCATCATGATAAAGAGTAATAATGCAAACTTGTATTATACTGACTAGGAGAAGAGTATATGTGGAATGATATTGAAACTATAACAGATTATTTGCATTTCTCAGTTGTGTCTAAAACTGTTGCAGATTTAATAATTGAGTCAGGGGATAATCCAATATCCATAGGAGGATCTGGAAGCTTTAATGGAGTGCAGGGAGTGTACCTAGTTTCCCCAAAATCGATCCGCCCATTTCCACGCCATTCTTATTTTATCGGAACGTCCATTCCATAAGCCAAGATATACTTCATGTTCCACCTCAACTCATACTGTGGCATATCTCCCCATTTTAGTACTGCTGGATTTGGAGGAGTGTTCGTTTCTTCTTTTGCTTCTCGAGAATCCTGTTCGTTATTTTCCTCGGTATCATATAAATGCTCAGTTCCCAACCACACGTTTTCCGTCATTTTAAGCTCTAAAGCCTTCCCATTCTGATTTATTTTCTCTGTATATAGTACCATAACAAAAAATATCAAAACACTTATGATGGTAACTATTAAAATACGATATATTTTTTTACTCACTTTCTATTCATCCTCTTCTGTGATCTTTAAAACTATCTGTCAAGAATGAAACTAGATAAAGATAAAAATTACATATGTGTTTAAGACGATACGGTTGGATTATATATGTTGATCTTCTCACAACCGACAGGTTCAATTATTTTCTTTCTCGGAAAGTAAAGATTCGACGTAGGATGTTCAGAAAAATTATCCTGCGATAGTGTCCACAAAATAGCGAGCATCGAATTGTATCAGCCGCAACCCCATCTTTCAATATATTTCTGATAAATAATATAAAGAGCCACTTGAAAATCAAGCAGCTCTCATGTATAATCTACTTAGAAGTAATCGGAATTGAATCTCCGATTGCCCTCAGTAAAAATGATTATAAGAAATAAGCATCCAAACTTGGGCGGTAGGGATGCTTATTTCTTTTTATGATTGTCTATGTAAGACAGAGCCGCAAACAATACAAGTAATAATGTAAGAACTTCCATTATACTCATAGGGCATCACCCTCTTTCGTTAGACTAGAGGGCATCCATCGGAAAATCGCATCCTACTTTCTTTTCAATTACACGAGTTCATTATAACATATGGAAAGCTGATACTCAATCAAAAGAACCTATGTATAGGTCAAAAAATTTATCCTTATCTGGTATCAATCAAGAATGGTTATCTGCAATAACCTATAATCGCTTGGATTAAAATCCAACTCGTCTGTTGCAAACTCTATGATGCTTCCATCTACATTATCAGGTGCAAGTGCCGCTGAACCACCGGCATTATAAGAGTTCGGATATGAGATTCCTGTTTGAAACCAACCACTGTCAATATCAAAACGGGCCTCCCCCAATGTGCTATTTTCATGCCCGTCTGGATAGGTATTATATGTATGGGCCTTGTTCGTTAACACATAGCAATTTTTGCTTATCTGTTCTCCTGTTTTTTTATTTTCCAAAAGTATCTTTAAGTATCGGTGTTCTAATTCTAATTCCCACAATTTCCCACTATCTGCGTAATAAAAATCTAATACTTTCGGTCCTACACAAATATTATAATTTCCTTCACTATCCTTTGCAGGTTTACCATTATAATCCCCTTTCCCTGGGGCTCCCCAAACTTCATAAGGATTATGTACTTCTTTCGTCCCATTTACATCCCCTTCTATTGTTGTTGTCACCGGAAATAGCCACTGCGTTTTATCCACTTCCGAAACCACCAACACCGTTTCATACCCCAGGCTGTCTTCCGTAATCTGCGCTCGTTTCAGCAAGTCTTCTATTCCGTTTTCACTGAAGGCTCCATTACGTTCCGCATCTGAAGCCCCATACCTCAACTCATACCGATTCCCTTTAGGACCCCGTCACCCAAAGCTGCATTTCCCTTGGACAGCCAGTCCGCATTGGCGCAGAGCTTCCGTTCTGCGGCGCTGCTGGCTGTGAAGAGCTTATTGTTGATATAGCTCTGGCCCGTGGTGACCTTCCGCACCGTCCCTGCCGCTGTACCGCTCATGCTGTTGGCTATGGTCTGCTGCCAGTCCGTCTTGGCCGGGCTGCGGCTGCTGGTACTGCTTCCGCTGCTCTTTACCGAGGACAGGCCTGCGTTCATAATCTTTGTCCCTGCGGTCTTTACCCCTCCGCTTACATTTTGCTTGGAAGTCCCCTTGCTGGTCTGGCTGCTGGATGACACCGTGTTCTTTGTGGCAGTCACTGCCTTCTTTGCGGCGCTCTTTATGGCCGATGCCGCTCCGGATTTCACTGCGCCGGATTTGGACGTACTTGGCTTGGCCGTGGCTTTCTTTCCCGCCGCCGCTATCTTCGCCGCCGTTCCGCTGATCCAGGCGTGGCCGCTTGGGTCTGTCAGGTTTATGGGATTGTTTCCCGTGTAGGCGTAGCGGTTCTGGCTTAAGGGCTCCAGGATGCTTCCGCCGTAGCTGTCTTCCGTCAGAAAATTTCCTGTGCGGCTGTTGTAATAGCGGCTTCTTAAGTACTGGAACCCCGTGGCGGGATCCGTAAATTCCCCGTTGTAGTCATAGGGATTTTCCAGGGCGGAAGCCGGGCTTCTGCTCCCCGTGCTGCTATAGGCGGAGGCTGTCCCGTAAGCGTCATAGAAATAGCTTATCACGGATCCCCCGGACTGGGAAGTTACGTTTGAAACGCTTCCCCTCCCGTCGTACAGGTAGGTGAACAGGTCTCCGCTCCCGGTATCCTGGTAACTTAAGCGCTGGAGGCCGTACTCGTAGACGGCGCCTTCAGAAGCCTCCGGCCCGGGAGGCGAACCGGCTCTTTCCCCGCTTATCCGGTACTCCGCCAGGGTCTCTGTATACGCCCGGTTCACGTCGTTCACGTAGCTGGTCTGTACGTAGTTCTCCCGGGCCTCCTCTCCTACCTGGTAGGGGATGAAGATCTCATCATAGAGGAGAGAAGTCCAGGTATCCCCCTCCTTAGGCTTCCTGGCCTCGTCCCCCTTCTCCGCAAAGGTGTGGATCTCGCTGGTCCTGTGAAGCTCGGTTCTCTTAAGAATATACTCCCAGTGTTCGTGGAGCCACCTGCCCAAATACCCGGGCACCGAAGTCAGGCCCTGGATAAGGCCCTGGCCGAAGCCGTACCAGAAGATATTGTTCCGGGTCTCCGTCACTTCCTCCCATTCCTCCCGGGCCTCCCAGGCGTGGGGAATCAAGGGCGATCCGCTGCTGCCTGCCTCCCCCTTGGTCTGCTTCGTTATGGAAGAGACGGTCTCCTCCCTGGCTGCGCCACTCCAGGCGCTGCCTCCGCTGGTTCCCTCGTACTCCATCCGGAATACCCGGTTCCCGTCCCCGTCGTAGAGGGCCGCCATCAAGAGGCGGTCTCCCTCCATAACCGCTTTCAGGCGGTTCTCCACGTCATAGGCGTACTCGGTGATCTGCTCCTCCGGCCCTATCTCCCGGATGAGATTTCCGTTCTTGTCATAAATGTAAGAGGTGGTCCCGTTCCGGGAAGGGTGCTCCCGGTTTCCCGTCACCCTCCGGCTCTTTAAACGGCCTGCTCCGTCGTAGGCATACTCCTCCAAGTATGAACGGACCGTGTCTTCGTTCTTCTCTACGGTGATCCGGTTCCCCGCCTGATCGTAGGCGTAGCGGATCTCACTGGTCTTGCCCTCCTTCTCGGTGGATACAAAGGCAAGCTGCCCCCTGGCGTCATAGGCATAGGCATTGGTGAACTCCTCCGTCTTCCCCTCCCTCTTCTGCCGCACTTCCTCCCTTGTGACAAAGCCGGATCCGTCGTAGGCATAGCGGTAGAAGGACAGCTCCCTTCCTCCCTTGTCCAGGTTTTGGATGGTCTCTGCCCGTCCGGCCCCGTCGTAGGTAAGGACGGTCTTTGTCCCGTTGGGACGCTTTACCTCCAGAAGAAGGCCGTCGGGATCGTAGGCATAGGAGGTAACTCCTCCCTGACGGTCCGTAACCTCCGTGAGGCGGTCCAAGATATCGTAGGTATAAGAGACCCGGCTCCCGTCCGGGTAGATGAGAGCGGAAAGGTTTCCGAAACCGTCGTACTCGTAGGAAACCTTATTTCCCCTTCCGTCCGTGACGCTTTCCATCCTGCCCGCCTGGTCATAGGTGTATGTGCTGGTTCCGGTCACATCCTCCATGGAAATCCGCCTTCCCTGCGGATCGTAGGCATAGAGCACCTGGGAGGCGCCTTCCTCCGTCCCGCTGTAATCCGTGACGGCAAGCCGATTCAGCTTATCATAATCGTAGGTTATGGTGCTTCCGTCTCCCCGGGTAAATGCTTCCAGGCAGTCGTTCAAATCATAGGCATACCCTTGAGTTTCCCCCAAGGGATTGGTGCGGCTGATGAGGCGTCCTGCCAGGTCGTAGGCATAGCTGGCGGTATGCCCCTCTCCGTCGGTGACGGTGCTTACATTCCCTGCGGAATCGTAGGTATAGGCAGTGACAGCCCCCTCCTCGGCGGCTTGGATCAGCTGATCCGCCTGGTCGTAGGTATAGGTGACGGTCCGGCCTTCTCCGTCGGACAGGCTTATGAGATTATCGTTGCCGTCGTAGGACAGGCGGGTTTCCTTCCCCAGGGCGTCCCTGATCCCCGTCATGCGGCTGTCGCCGTCGTAGGCGTACTGCTCCCTGCGTCCTCCGGCGCTGACCGTCTCAATGAGGCGGTTCCGGCTGTCGTAGGCATAGGTCTTCGTCTGCTCCAGTGGATCGGCTTCCGCAAGGAGGTTCCCGTTGAGGTCATAGGTATACCGTATAGTGCGGCTTTCCCTGCCTGTTTCCGTGACTGCCGCCAGATTGCCGGCCTCGTCATAGGTGTAGGAAATTTCCGGAAGTCCCGGGGTATAGCTCCGGCTCAGCCGGTCCAGGGCGTCGTACCGGAAGCTGCTCTCTGTTCCCATGGGTGAGACGGAACTTGTCAGGTTTCCCGCTTCATCGTAGGCATAGCTGGTCTTCCCTCCCTCAGGATTGGTGACAGAGAGCAGACGGTGCAGATTATCATAGGTATAGGAGATGGCATTTCCTTTGGCGTCCGTCTCCCGGATCAGATCCCCTGTCCCGCTGTACTCCCAGGACAGGTTTCTTCCTTCCGGAGCCTCCAGCCCGGTAATGCGGCCCAGAAGATCGTAGTGATATCGGTATTCGGCTCCGTCCGCCAGGGTTCTCTTTACCAGCTCCCCGGACTTGGAGTAGGCATAAGACGTCTCCCTTCCTAAGGGGTCCGTCTCTTTGATCACTTTTCCGTGGCCGTCGTAGGCGTAATGCCAGGTTCCGCCTTCCGGAAGCACAAGCTCCGTCATCTGGCTTACGCTGTCGTAGCCGTAGGAGGTTACGTGTCCCAGGGCGTCCTGGTATTTCAACAGATTTCCCAGGGCGTCATACAGGTAATCCTCCCTGCTTCCGTCCGCCTCCGTTATAGAAATCAGCCGGTCCAGGGCATCGTATTCATAGCTGGTTTTATTCCCGTTGGGATCTGTCTCCTCTGTCAGATTTCCGGAGGCATCATAAGCGTACTGTGTGCGCAGCCCGCCGGCTTCCAGGATCTCCGTGACACGGCCCAGGGCGTCATACTCATAGGCATTGGTCTCTCCCAAAGGATTGGTATCGCTCTTAAGGTTTCCCAGGGCGTCATAAGTATAGGCCTGGGTCCCGTGAAGCGCATCCGAAACCCCGATGCAGCGGTTCTCCTGATCATAGGCATAGGAAGTGGTAAACCCGGCCCCGTCCGTATAGCTTTCTATATTTCCCATGGCATCATAGGTATAGCGGACGGTGCTTCCTGCCGGGTCCGTCACGGAGAGCACCCGGCCGTAAGCATCGTAGGTATAGGAGGTCGCGTTTCCCAGGGCATCGGTAACAGACAGCAGGTTTCCGGCCTGATCATAAGCATAACGGGTGCTGTGCCCTTCGTTATCGGAAGCTTCCAGCAGATTTCCTGATCCATCGTAGGCATAGCTTTTTACCAGTCCCTCACTGTCCGTACTCCTTATCTGGCGGCCCAGGGCGTCATAGGCATAGCGGATCCAGGTCCCGTCCGGGGCCTCGATACGGATGCGGCTGCCGGATGCGTCAAAGGTGTTCCGGTAGACATTCCCCAAAGCATCCGTAACCTCCACTGCAAGCCCCCGGCCATCGTAGGCGTAGGCCGTGGTTCCCTTTAAAGCATCCGTGAGAGAGGTTAAATTTCCGGCTCCGTCATAGGCGGCTGCAGTCAGGAAGTTCCGGCCGTCTATGTATCCCACAGCCCGGTTCAGGCCGTCATAGACGGTCCGGGTGGTGTGTCCCAGGGCGTCCGTCCGGGAGATCTCATTGCCGTTGGCGTCATAGGCGTAGGATGTGGTATTCCCCTGGGCATCGGTCCGGGACAGCACCCGGCCGCAGGCGTCATAGGCGTAGGCCGTCACATGGCCCAGGGCGTCCGTCTCTTTCGTCACCCGGCCGCAGGCGTCGTATTCATAAGCCCTGCTGCCGCCGTTTGGCAGGATCTGTTCCGTGAGATTTCCGGCCTTGTCGTAGACATAAGACCAGCTCTTTCCCTGGCTGTCCCTGCAGTTTGTGAGATTCCCGTTCTTGTCATAGGCATATTCCGTTATAAGGCCGGAGGCTTCGTTCTCCTCCCGGATAAGGCGGCCCAGCTTATCATAAGCGTAAGTTACCATGGCCCCGTTTTCCATGGTAAAGCGGACGGGATTCCCCTGGATATCATACTCCAGCCGCAGCACGCCCCCCAGGGCGTCCGTCCTGGTCTCCAGCCGGTTATTCCGGTAGTCGTAGGTGTAAGCGGCAGTCCGCCCCTGGGGATCCTTCTCTTCCAGGAGGTTTCCCAGGGGATCGTACCGGTAAGTGTAGGCGTTGTCTTCCCCGTCCGTCTCCAGAATGCAGTTTCCCTCCGTATCGTACGCTTTTCTTATCCGGGTCCCGTCGGGAAGGGTTTCCATGACGCAGCGGTTCAGAGCGTCATAAGTATAGGCATAAAGATTCCCCTCCGGATCTTCCGCTCTTAAGACATTGCCGTTGGCGTCATAGGTAAAGGCCGTTGTATTTCCCGCGGGATCCGTGATGGACCGGACGTTCCCTCCCTTGTCATAGACATAAGAGGTGCACCCTCCCAGGGCGTCTGTCTCCCGGATCTTTCTTCCTTCCCCGTCATATTCCCTCCGGCTGGTATTCCCTTCTGGATCCTTCACGGAAATGAGATTTCCCAAAGCATCATAAGCGAAGGCCGACTGGTTTCCTTCGGCATCCCGGATTCCGGTGAGATTTACCCCCGTATAGGACAGGGTGACGGTGTTTCCTTCCGGATCCCGGATGCCGGTGATCTGGTTTTTCCCGTTATAGCTGTAGATGAGGCTGCTTCCGTCCGGCCGCACCGTCTTTGTGAGATTTCCCTTTCCGTCGTATTCGTAGGAGGTTTTCCCTCCGCTGTAATCCGTCTGGGAAACAAGGCGGTTCTCCCCGTCGTAGGCGAACCTGCGCACCGCCCCGTCGAACCGTGTCTCCGCCGTAAGGTTTCCTCTGCCGTCGTAGGCGTAAGCAGTGGTATGGCCCAGCCGGTCTCTATGAGAAGCCTTCTGGTTTCCCTTCGTATAGGTGTATGCTTCGCTGGTGCCGTCGGGATAGACAATTTCTTTTGTCCGGTACTGATCGTCATACTGGTAGACGGTCTTTTGCCCCAGGGCATCTACGGTTGTAGTCTGCCCCTCCTGGTAAGAGAAGGAAGATACGCCGCCGTTTCCGTCTCTCTGCTTTGTCACCCGGCCTTGCTCGTCGTACTCGTTTTCCGCCATCCGGTCCCCGTTTCCGTCATACCAGGCCGTCATGCGGTGATTTTCGTCATACTCATAGCGCAGGGTAATCCCCAGAGAATCCGTATAGGAGATCAGCTCGTTCTCCTGATTGTACCCATAGGTGAGCTTTTTCCCGTCGGGACGGGTAATGGTGCGGATATGGCCTCTCTCCCACTGGAAGCGGTAAGTAAGGCCGGAGGCGGAAGTAAGGCTTGCCAGGAGGCCGTTATTCCCGTAGCCCAGGGTGATCCGGTTTCCTTTCTCATCCTGGATCCCGGTCAGAAGGCCGGAGGAATCAAAGCTGCGCACTACCCTGCCGCCTCCGTCCTTCTGCTCCTCCAGCTCATAGCGGTAGCGCTGGTAGGTGCCGAAGGAAGTCTCCCCCTTGGCCTCTTCCTCCGCCTGCTCCTCCGTGGTTGGGTTGGTGATCTCTCCTTTTCCGTCCGGCACCTGCCGCAGGATCATCCCGTATCCCGCCGGGGAAGTGTAAGATCCGTCCTCCTGCCGGGCAAACTCCAGGATGCTTCCGTCTCCCCTCCGGTAGAGAAGGGTGTCTTCATCCTTTCGGATAAGCTGTTCATCATAGGCGAAGGAGAAGCCTCTGCCGAAGGCTCCGGCGGCCTCCGCTCCCCGGCTGTTGTAGCTCCGGGTGATGGACAGGGCTTCCCCGTAGTCAGGCACGCTGCTGTCCTCCTGCTCCAGATAAAAGTTTCCCGTGTTCAGATTGATCGGCTCGAAACCGAACTCGCAGTGCAGCCCCCTGCCCATAAGCTGGGAATCTATGGCGGCCTTATCTGCATCTGTCAGGGCCGGAGGCTGGTAAGGCTTGTTCTTATTCCTGGCGGGATTGCGGATCAACAGAGTATTCCCCTCCACCAGAAGCATATCCTGAACCCGGTTGTCGTACATAAGCTGGCCCAGGGGAATGCCGTAATAGTCCGCAATCTTGGGCAGAGTATCGTACCTTGTTACCTTGTATTTCAGAAATTCTTCGCTGTATACGGTCTTTCCCGCCTTGCCTCCCTTAACTGCGGATACTTCCAGCCGGTAAACCTTATTGGCCTCCGGAGCTGTAAAGGGAACGGCTGTCTGCCAGTTGCTGACTCCCTGGCGGTAGCGGGTGCTTCCCTGAGGAAAGGCCTTCTCAAAGCCCGCGCTGTTGGGATAATCCGTCCGGCTCTTTGCCCTGGCGGCCCCGGAATACGTTCCCCCATCCTCCGAAAGGGCATAGACCACCTGGGAGTCCGGTGTAGCTATGCCGTCTGCAAACACACCCAGAAGGTTTAATTTTCCCTGGATATCGGTCTTTACGATAGGGCGCAGGATAACGGTCGTATCGTCCAGGGGATAATCCGGATCGATTTCATCCTTGTATTTCCAGTTGATCTCGTAATAGGGACGCAGGCCGGTATTGCTGTCGCACTCGGATGCGAAGGCCCCCACTCCCTGGTTTTCATTTGTGGCAATCAATACAAGGCCGTGGCTTTCATGAAGGCCTTGATTCCAGCCGTTCACCGCATCGGTAATGTCGAAGGTCTGCCATCCCACTTTGGAGCTTACAACGCTGTTAACCCCTGCCGGATGGCGTTTCAAATTTACCAGGGCGTTCCAGCTCCCGGCTCCGCTGAACCGATAGCTTTGATCGATGGCATAGCAGGCTAGCTGTCCGCTTCCCAGCTTGCTCCTCTGGTACAGGTGCATGGAAGCGGAGAGGACTGTCACAGACCCCTCCTTTTCCGCTCCGATCCCTTCATACAGAAAATCAGAAATAACAAAAAGCCTGCATTTCCCCATTCTGCTTTCATAGCCCGCGTAAACAGGCGAAATGGCGTTATAAGTTCCCAGGGGATAGTCCGAACCTACGGTAATCAAAGTCAGCTCGTTTTTCAGCACGATGGTATGGGGATCGATTTTTACCGGATATACCCTGGCGGGATCTGAAAGCCAGTCCCTGTCCGCCTCCGCCGTTATCCGGTAGGCCTCTTCCTCCTCCGAAAGGCTCAGACGCAGTTCCCGGCTCTCCTTGCCCGCAGCGTCGCTCATCACAGGCGCAGACATAACTGCGGCGGGTTCCTCCCGGCCCTCCGGGATGATGAAAATAAGCCCCTCCTCTTCCCTGGCGGTGAAGCCGTCTTTCTTTAGCAGGTAAGAAAAGCTGTTCCGCTCCGTAGGCGCAAGAAGGATAATGTCTTCCTTGACCCCCGTGTCCTGGACGGTGTACTGGACGTCTATCTGTTCAAATACCTGGTTGTAGCGGACTGCGTTTTCCTCCGCCGCCCCATGGCTGTAATCCCCCTCCGCCGGAACCAGGGTGAGGCAAAGACCCTCCTCCTCTATGGTAAGGCCTCTGCCGTTTTCCGGATCCATCACTGCCGGAAGCTCCACCCGCATGCTGTTGGCCCTGTTCACGTATACGCCGCCGGGGACCTCACCGGAAGCCGGATGGTGCTCTTTTGAAGGGTCCCACTCCAGGGCTTTTGCTGCCGCAGCCAGAACCATGGGCCTTTCCTCTTCCAGAAATACCAGGGTATTGTCAATGGGACGCTCCTCTCCGTTCTCATCCTCATAAAGATTCGGCGAAGAGGTGTAAACCGTGCGGTAGGAACCGTCCGGATTCTGGTAGGTTTTGTAATACTTCCCCACTTCTATGGGTTCTTCCCCTTCTTCTGCATAGGGAATCTCCTCCTGGGCAAGCTCCGGTGCAAGGAGCGGTACCTCTTCTTGGGAAGCTTCCGGCTCCTGCTCCTCTTCCGGTTTCTCCAGAGAATGTTCTTCTTTTTCTTCCTCCGGCTCCGTTTCCTCCTCCTCTTCCTTTTCCGGTTCTTCTGGTTCTTCCTCCGGTTCTTCTCGTTCTTTCTCTTCTTCCTGCTCCGGTATTTCCGTCCCGGATTCCTGATCTGCGGAAGGTTCCGTCTCTCCCTCATAGACATTTGCCTCAGGATAATCAAACACTTCCCTTTCTTTTTCTTCCCCTTCCTCTGCGGTATTTTCTTGTGGAATCAGCGCTCCGTAGGCAGACAGTTCGCTGCTCACAAAGAAAACTGCAGCCAAGATTCCTGCAGCCGTCCTTTTTATCTTCCGTACTGTTCCGGGCTTCATGTTAATTTCCTCCCTCTTCCTGTGTCTCTCTTCCTTCCAGATACCGATCCGTAAATACCAGCATAGCCCAGAGTATTCCGGACAGCAGACATCCCCCTAGAAATCCCTGTGCCAGAATCCCCGCCGTGCTGTCCGGCAGCCGGGACAGGCAAACCTGGCACAAGGCCGCCAAGACGCACAGAGCCAGGAACCGCAGGAACAATCTCCCCGGAAGCCAGAGGGCAAACCGCCCCTTCCGGCTAAGGAAACCTGCCAGGCAGAGCATCCAGGCGTGCAGGGGAAGTGCCAGGACTGCACTTCCCCAGTCCGCCGCTTCTTTCGCCAGCGTTCCGTTATCTCCGGACAGGATTAAGACAAGAAAGGCCAGAAAGCCGGAAAGCAGGGAAAGACAGATTTGCAAAGCTCCCCAAAAGAGAAAGAGCTTCCCCCACTCTCCAAAAGCCTTCGCTTCCAGCCCCCAGAATAGAAGCGCCGCCCCGGCCGCCAGCAAAAATATACCTGCCAAACGGATTTCCCAGGGCGCCCAGGCGCCTCCCAGACGATTGGAAATTACAAAAGGAACCCACAGGGCCCAGCCCATGCTGACGCAAACTGCCCCTGTTCCCAGTTTCAAAAATTTCTTTTTCATTCTCATTCCCCCCTCTTACTTGTAACATCCCGAAAAAACGCCAAAAGGTAACAAGTTTTTTAATTTTTTACAAAAAAGGGGCTGTCCTAAAAACGTAATTTGCTGCTAAATTACGTTTTTAGGACAGCCCCTTCAAACTATTCTGTGTATTCTTTTGTTCAATACAAATTATATTCTAAAGTCCCCGCTGGCATTTAAAATATCTCTTATTTCAATATGTAATCGTTCCGGATTCCGCATAAGCCGTGTACTCTTTGCCGTTAATAATGGCGAAGTGAATTCCTGTAGCACGGTAGGTGCTTCCGCTGGTGGGATTTTTATAATAAAATCCGCCGGAATGGCTGCGGGCATTGGTGCGGCTGGCTTTCTCCAGTGTTGCCACCGGAATCCAGAAAATTCCGTTCTTTACGTCCAGAATCAACTGCTTGGTGCCAAGCTCGCTGGCGATCTCAGATGTGTTCGTGGCGCATACCACCATCAGCTGGCCGTCATCCTTTAATACATGCAGGTTCACATTCGTAAATATCCCCCGCATCAGGCTTCCGGCTCCTGTTTCACAAAGACGCAGATAATATGCTGCCTCCTCCTCTGTCATCTCGGCAATCTCTGGTTCTTCCGCCGGCCCTGAAGCGTGCACCTTCAGCGGCAGCAGCAAAAACACCAGCATAAGCGCTGTAATCCCTTTGGAAAGCTTTTTCTTCATAGTCTCTTTTCCTCTCTTTCCGGGAGTTCTCTATATGCCTCCCTTACTTATAACATCCCGGAAATCTTTCAAAAGGTAACAGGACTATTTAATTTTATTTCAGATTTTCTATCACCCTCTCGGCTTCCTCCAAGCCAAGAGTTGTGTCAAGGGAATAAAGGACACCATCTTCTGCAAAAATCATATGGATTCCGTCTCCTATACGTACATGTACATTCCGTCCCCCTATCTCCCGGTACTCTCCTTCATCCGTATCTTCGCCGCTGCCTTTCAATCCCACTCCGGGAATCATATAGTACTCGCTGAAAATGCTCAGATAAGCATCCTCCCCTTTATAGTAGGCTGAAAGATTCACACTGTTTTCAAACACATTTTTTTCCAGCTCTTTCAGCACCAGGCCCTCCGGGATATACTCCGGCGTCAGAATCGGATGTTCCAGAGATCCTTTCAGGGCTTCCCAGTCCGTATAACTCTCATAGTGTTCCCGGATCTGTTCTTCTGCGTCCTTTCCTACCCCCAGAGTCCCAAAATAAATGCCGTGGGCAGTCTCTTTCATCTTCCACCACAAAGACTGATCCATAGCCACCGTGGAGATCCGGTCTGCGATGCTTGCCAGAAGAACGATTGCTGCAGCTGCGGTTATCGCTTTGGCTTTCCAGGATATCCGCTTAACCGAATGGGCAGGCCCCGGCCTTTGAGAGGCTTTCCACGCAGATGACAGATCAAGATCGTATTTTTTGTCAAAACGTTCCAGGAACTTTCCGGGCTCCATATCAGGAGGAAGTTTTTCTCTTCTTTCCAGTCTGGCCAGGAGAAGATTGATCTGCTTGATTTTCTGGGTATCCATCTCTGCCGGATCCCGTTCCAGCTCTTCCTCCATTTCCCGGTACAGTTCCCGGATAAGAGTTTCATTTCTCTTCTCTGTCATTCCCCTGCTCCCGTTCTCTCTTCCCGGCTCTATCCATAAAGTCCCGGATCCGCCTGCGTATTCTCGAAAGCGCCATTTTACAGGCCCCTTCACTCTTTCCGAAATCCTCCGCCATCTCCGCATAAGTGTTCCGATCCTGATAGCGGCTTTTTAAAAGCTCCATCTGCTCCGCATTTACCATATGGCTAAATTCATCCAGCACCAGAAAATCATAGGCATCGTCAGAACCAGGCTTCTGCAAGAACTCCCCCGTCAAAGTCTCATATTTCAAAACCCTGGCCTCTTTGCTGCGTATTTTCATAATCTCATTTTTGGCAGCATTATAAATCCAGCCCCGCTTGTTTTCATGCTCCGCCAGAGTGTCCGCGTGACACCAGGCCTGATAAAATACTTCCTGCACTGCCTCCTCTGCCAGCTGCTTGTTCCTTAAGTATGCAAGGGCAAACTGAAAAATCTCATCATACATTTCACCGAACAGCTTTCCCAAAAGCTGTTCCGCTTCCTCTTTCGTCATTTTCTCTCTCCCTGCAAGCCGGTTAAGATCCCGTCTAAGATTTCGGAAGGCTTCTATACCTCAAACAGCAAATCCCCATAAGAAGGCATGGGCCACATGTCCTTTGCCACCAGCATTTCCAGACGATCCGCCGGGCGGCGCAGGGATTCCATAACCGGGACCACCGTATCCCGGAAATAGACGGCCCGCTCCCGGCCCTCCTGCTTTCCGGCAGAGGCATCCGTCACCTCCGTCAGCTCCTTCAAGGCCGCCTTGGTAGCCGCCAGCAGGGAGGAGCACTCCTTCAAAAGTTCAATCTGTACGCTGATGTTTGCCTCCCCGCAGGCGGACCGGATCTGGTTCACGGAGGAAGCCAGGGCCGTGGTGTACTGGAGCACCGCAGGGATAATATGCTTGCTGGCAATGTCAATCATGGATCTGGCCTCAATATTAATGGCTTTGGCATAAGTCTCATACTGAATCTCGGCCCTGGATTCCAGCTCCGCCCGGGTAAACACGCCGAAGCGCTCAAAGAGCTCCACGCTTCTTTCCTCCAGCAGGGCAGGAATGGCGTCTACCATATCCTTGATATTCGGCAGGCCCCGGCGGGCGGCCTCCTCCACCCATTCTTCCGAGTATCCGTTTCCGTTAAAGACGATGCGCTGGTGAGCGGAGGCATATTTTTTAATGAGATCGTGGACGGCCAGTTCCATGTCTTCCGCCTTTTCCAGCTCGTCGCAGGCCTCGCAAAATGCCTCGGCCACAATGGTATTTAAGACCACATTGGGCTCCGCAATGGAATCCCGGGAGCCCACCATACGGAATTCAAATTTATTCCCCGTGAAGGCAAAGGGCGAAGTGCGGTTCCGATCCGTGGCATCCTTGGCAAAATCGGGCAGGGTCCGGACTCCTGTGTGCAGATGGCCGCCCTTTAAGCTGTGCGTAGCTTCCCCGGTGCTGATAAGCTGGAACAGCACGTCTTCCAGCTGTTCCCCCAGATAAACGGAGATAATCGCCGGCGGAGCTTCGCTGGCTCCCAGACGGTGATCGTTCCCCACATCTGCTGCCGACTCCCGGAGCAGGGCCCCATGGGTATCCACCGCTTTCAGCACACAGGTCAGCACCAGAAGAAACTGGATATTCTCATGGGGCGTCTTTCCCGGATCCAGAAGATTGATCCCGTCATCCGTGATAAGGGACCAGTTGTTATGCTTGCCGGAACCGTTCACCCCCGCAAACGGCTTTTCGTGGAGCAGGCATTGCAGCCCGTGCTGGTAGGCCACTTTTTTCAACGTTTCCATCACCAGCTGGTTGTGGTCCACCGCCACATTGCACTCTGCATAGATGGGAGCCAGCTCATGCTGCCCGGGCGCCACCTCATTGTGCTGGGTTTTGGCCGACACTCCCAGCTTCCACAGCTCCCTGTTTACATCCTTCATAAAATCCGCGATCCGCTCCCGGATCACGCCGAAGTAGTGATCGTCCAGTTCCTGCCCCTTGGGCGGCATGGCTCCGAACAAGGTCCGTCCCGTAAATACCAGATCCTTGCGCTTTAAGTATTTCTCCCGGTCCACCAGAAAATATTCCTGCTCTGCTCCCACGCTGGGCGTTACCCGGCGGGACGTCTTATTTCCAAGGAGTCCCAAAAGGCGGAGCGCCTGCTTATTAACCGCCTCCATGGAGCGCAGAAGAGGTGTCTTCTGATCCAGGGCCTCTCCCTTGTAGGAGCAAAAGGCCGTGGGAATATAGAGGATCGCCCGCTCTCCGTACAGATCCTTCTTTACGAAAGCCGGGGAGGTGCAGTCCCAGGCCGTATACCCCCTGGCCTCAAAGGTAGCCCTAAGGCCCCCGGAGGGAAAGGAGGATGCGTCCGGCTCTCCCTTTACCAGCTCTTTGCCGGAAAACTCCATCAGAACTTTTCCGTCCGCCTTGGGAGCAGACAAAAAGGCATCGTGCTTCTCCGCCGTGGCTCCGGTCAGAGGCTGGAACCAGTGGGAATAGTGTGTGGCCCCCTGTTCGATGGCCCATTCCTTCATCTCGTGGGCCACCACATCCGCCACTGCCAGATCCAGTTCCTTGCCTTCCTGAATGGTCTGCTTTAGCTCCCGGTAAATCTTTTTCGGCAGACGCTCCTGCATCACCGTATCATTAAATACATTTTCACCGAATATCTCGGATATATTTGTCTTCTCTCCCATGAAAATCTCCCCTGCATGTTTTTTCTTTCTAAGATAACGGAAAGCGGGGGAAAATGCAAGGAAAACATCAAAAGGGCTGTCTTTGCAGAAAGATAAGGCGGCGCTTTTGCGCCGCCTTATCTTCCTGCGTTTTTCGATTTACGCCTTCCCTACAGACCCAAAGATCTCCATTTTCTCTTTCACGGTCTCTTTGATAGCCTCAAATCCGGGAGCCAGAAGCTTTCTCGGGTCATAGCCCTTGCCCTGCTGATCCTTGCCCTCTTCCACGTACTTTCTCGTGGCAGCCGCAAAGGAAAGCTGGCACTCGGTATTTACATTGATCTTGGACACGCCCAGATCAATGGCCTTCTTGATCATGTCGGTGGGAATTCCCGTACCGCCGTGCAGAACCAGAGGCATCTCGCCGGTGAGCTGCTGGATGGCATCCAGAGTCTCAAAGCTTAATCCCGCCCAGTTCTCCGGGTACTTGCCATGGATGTTTCCGATTCCTGCTGCCAGGAAATCAATACCCAGATCCGCAATGGCCTTGCACTCCTTGGGATCCGCACACTCGCCCATGCCGATAACGCCGTCTTCCTCGCCGCCGATGGAGCCTACCTCTGCCTCCAGGGAAATGCCTTTCTCTGCGCAGACCTTCACCAGTTCTTTGGTCTTCTCAATGTTCTCCTCGATGGGGTAATGAGAACCGTCAAACATGATGGAAGAGAAACCTGCCTCAATGCACTTATAGCAGGCGTCGTAGCTGCCGTGATCCAGATGCAGAGCCACCGGAACCGTAATCTTCAGCTCCTCCAGCATACCGTTCACCATGCCTACCACAGTCTTGTAACCGGCCATATATTTTCCTGCACCCTCGGATACGCCGAGAATCACAGGAGAATTGTTCTCCTGTGCGGTCAGAAGCACAGCCTTGGTCCACTCCAGGTTGTTGATGTTAAACTGGCCTACTGCATAGTGTCCGGCCTTTGCTTTTTTGAGCATTTCTGCTGCTGATACTAACATAATGAATTACCTCCGTTTTCCTTTTTCATACTCGTCCATTATATACGATCTGCATGACTTCTGGCAAGGGGTTTGCCAAAGTTTCCCTCCCGCATCCGGCGGGCCTCACTGCTCCTCCAATATCCGGTGAATATGCAGGGCCAGATACAGTTCCTCCTGATTGGTCAGCTTCATATAAAAGCTCTCCGAAATATAGATCTGGATTCTGCGGACACAGTCAAACTCTTTCTGGCAGACAGCGGCAATCTGGTCATGAAGGAGACTGGAATGCTCCTCAGGAAGAAGGCTTTTGCTCACCAGACGCTGCGCAAACAGACGCAGGTGGGTTACATACCGGGAATAGGCCGTACTGTCCTCGTTGTAAGTAATGCCGAAATTGTATTTGACAATACCCAGAATATCATCCACCACCCGGGCAATCTTCTGGTTGTGGCTGTTATAGGGATGGTCATACTGGGCGTTGATAAAGTGAAAGGCGATGTTGCCGGCCTCGTCCTTGGGAAATTCCACGCCGAATTCTTCTGAGAGAAGTCGGATGGCATACTCTCCCACTTCGAACTCGTCCGGGTTAAATTGTTTCATATCCTGGGTGTAAAAGTTCTGAAGCACAATCCCATCCCTAAGCCGCCTGGCCGCAAAGGACAGGTGGTCGGTGAGGGAAAGGTAGATGTGATCCATCAGCTCCATGCCGAAAGTCTCAATGGCATAGTCAATGACGTTTTTCGCCATCTCAAAATAGACGGCATCCGTCTCTGCCGCCAGGCGGATGATATTTTTCGATACCTCCCGGTCCTGAAGGACAAAGACCTTCTCAATCTCATTCTCCCGAAACTGATAGCCGATGGATTTCTGATATCCGATTCCCTTTCCCATCAGAATTGTCTCCCGGCCCTGGGCATCCAGCGCCAGAACCAGGGAATTATTCAGCACCTTTACCACACGCATGCTATCACAAACTCTCCCCGTTTGTCTTAATCACATTCTGATACCAGTAAAAGCTGTCCTTGCGGATACGCGCCAGATCCTTCAGGTCGTGATCGTCCCGGTTGATATAGATAAAACCATAACGCTTCCGGAAGCCCTGATGGGAGCTTAACAGATCCATCACAGACCAGGGGCAGTACCCCATCATCTCCACGCCGTCCTCCATGGCATCGCCAATGGCAGCAATGTGTCCCCGCAGGTAATCGATCCGGTAATCATCGTGAACCTTTCCGTCTTCCGTCAGCACGTCTCCCATACCCAAACCGTTTTCCGTGACAATCATGGGCAGATGGTATCTGCGATAATACTCGTTCAATACAATCCGAAGGCCCATGGGATCGATCTGCGCCCCGTACTCGCTGGCTTTCAGGTTCTCGTTCTTCTCGTCCCGGCAATACCCGTACTGATCGAAATCCACCTCGTTCCCCCGGAATACCCGGGAGCCCGCCGGATGCTCTTCATCTGCCGGAAGGTAGCTGGCGCAGAGGGTCCGGTAGTAATTAAGGGCAATATAATCAATCTTTGCCTTCTTGAGAATCTCCCGGTCCCCTTCTTCTGTCTTGGGTACAATATTCCGCTCTTTCAGATAGCGCATATAGTAACCCGGGTATTCGCCGTTGATGTGCATCTCCAGGCAATAGTTGGTTTTCAGCCAGTCATTCATCTTCGCCGCCCACACATCCTCCGGCTTATTGGTCAGAGGATAGGTGCAGGTAGAGGAAACCGCCGGAGCCGCCTTGCCGCCTTCCACCAGCTCATGGCAGGCATTTACTGCCAGTGCATGTCCCAGAAACATATGGTAATCCATCTGGGCGCGCATCCGGTCCGCTTCCCAGTCATCCTCCGTATAGATATTCATCCGGTTGTTTACCCGGATCATCAGATTCTGTTCGTTGATCATCTGCCAGTACTTCACACGGTCCCCAAAAGCCTTATAGCAGATCCTGGCATAGCGCTCAAAGGCAAATGCGCAGTCCCGGCATTCCCAGCCGTTGTACTTCTTCACCAGTGCATAGGGAAGGTCAAAGTGGTACAGGGTTACAAGAGGCATAATCCCCTGGTCAATGAGATAGTCGATCACCTGGTTGTAGAAGGCAATTCCCTTCTCATTTACCTCGCCGTCCCCGTCCGGGATGATTCTGGCCCAGGATAAGGAGAAACGGTATGCCTTCATTCCCATCTCCTTCATCAGGTCAATGTCTTCCCTCCAGTGATGGTAAAAATCGCTGGCCACTTTACTGTCCGCCTGTTTCTCGGAACGCTGGAAAGAATTGTAATCAGCAACGGTCATGCCCTTGCCGTCTTCCTCCCATCCGCCTTCAATCTGGAAGGCGGAGGAAGACGCTCCCCACAAAAAATTTTCTGGAAAATGATAGCTCATACTCAAACCTCCTGCTTGCTACCGGATGGCCCGGATAACGGTCCGGCTGTTGTCCGCCGACTCCATGGGAACTCCCTCCACTTGGCTGAACGCTTCCATATTGGAAACAACAACGCTCACTGTGGTATCATAACCTGCTTTCTTAATTTTATCAATGTCAAAGGATACAATCTTCGTTCCCTTTGTAATGCGATCGCCTTCGTTTACGTGCTTGGCAAAGCCTTCGCCCTCCAGCCTTACCGTGTCCATTCCGATATGTATCAGAAGCTCCACGCCGTTCTCCAGCTGCAGGCCCATGGCGTGCAGGGTGGGATACAGCACAGATACCGTACAGTCAGCAGGCGCTGTCACCTCTCCCTTCGCAGGAAGAACTGCAATTCCTTTTCCCAGTGCTCCCGAGGCAAAGACCTCATCCTGTACCTCTTCCAAGGGATATGCCTTCCCCTCTACAGGAGAAGCAATTTCTACCACCGTTCCGGTGCCCAGCGCTTTCGGCGCATGGTCTTTTGCGGGAGCCGCCTTCCCCAGAGAACCGCTTTCTCCCTCGTCAAAACCTACAAAGTAGGTCAAAACCGCCGCTCCGAAGAAAGCCACTGCAATACCAATCAGATACGCCAGGAAACGCCCGAAGCTGGTGCCCTCGCCATAATAGGACATAATTGTCAAAATACCGTTGTTTGCAAAACCTGTATTTACCGCGTTTCCGATTCCCATAATAGCACCGCCCAGGGCTCCGGCGATAATCGCACAGATCATGGGTTTTTTCAGCCGCAGGTTGCAGCCGTAGATAGCCGGCTCCGTAATTCCCACCAGGAAAGCGGACACAGTCGCCGCACCGGCTACCTGCTTGGTATCTGCATTTTTGGATTTCAGCATAACGCCCAGAGCTGCTCCGGCCTGAGAGAAGTTAGCGGATCCTGCAAAACACATCAGCGTGTTGGTGCCGGAAATAGCCACATCGTTGAGACCGATGGGAAGCAGCGCCCGGTGCGCACCGAAGATAACGAACACGCCCCACAGGCCGCCGACAATAATACCGCCCAGCAGAGGGCTGAAGGAATAAAGCGCCTGATACAGCCACTGGATGGCATAGCCCACATAGATTCCCACCGGGCCTACCACAACCAGCATCACGGGAATCATGACAATCAGGGAAATTCCCGGCACCAGAATAACCTGCAGGATCTCAGGTATGACTTTTTTCAGCCACTTTTCCAGGAAAGACAGCACAATCACCGCCAGAATAATGGGAATGACCGACTCCGTATAGCTGAACACCTTCGTAGATTCGCCGATGGTAAAAGCCTTCTTTATCACAGGCAGTCCGAAAATGGTGGATGCCGTCTCCACATCCTGGATCAAAGCGTCAATCACCGGATGGCAGAGAAACGCACCCAGCAGCATAGAGATAATCTGACTGCACTTCAAAGCCTTGGCTGTCGTATAGGCCAGGAACACCGGCATAAAATAGAAAATAATATTGCTGGCCGTATTCAGAATCGTATAAGTGCTGGTGGCCGTAAAGGCATCAAAAGCCGGCAGTCTGCCTGCCGCCGAGAGCAGTCCCTTGATAAGACCCGCTGCCGCAATGGCAGGTACAATGGGAGTAAAAATCTCGGAAATCTTCTGCAGAACCAGATTCATGGCTCCGCCTTTTTGTCCTTCTCCCCCGCTGCTCTCCTCCAGCTCTCCAATCAGCGGGAGCACCGCTTCATAAATCTTTGTCACTTTCGCGCCGCATACTACCTGGAACTGTCCGCCCGCTTCCACTACAGAAATCACGCCTTCCAGATGCTCCACCACAGACTTGTCCGCTTTGCTGTTGTCCTTCAGCACAAAACGCAGACGTGTAAAACAGTGTGTTACATTTTTTACGTTTGATTTTCCGCCCACATTGTCAAGAATGTCCTGGGCTACTTTGTTGTAATCCATAACTCATCCTTTCCTGCTCTTTGAAGCATTTCCATTTGTTTTATCCGGCCGGGATAACGCTGACAGGCACTCACTGAAATTTCCGACAAAAAAAAGATCCGACAGAATATGAATTGTTCTAAAAGGCTGTATGCTGCAGCCCTCTTGTTTCATTTCGTCCGATCTTGCCTGCTTTACCAGTAACACGTCGTCTGGAATCTCATGTAATTGTCTATCAATCTGAAACTACTATATCACAAAACATCCAACCGTGCAATACAGTTCCCAAATTTTGTGAATTATGTTAAAAACAGGAGGGATTATTTTGTACAATCTGCAAAAAACTCCTCCTGTTTTTATGATTATTTCGAATGTTTCAATTCTGCCCTGCAGGTAATGCCTTTCCTGCACTCCGCTGTAACCCTTATCTCCACCGCCCGCGGATTGTTGGAAATCACCGCCTGCTTATGCTCTCCCCCGAACTCCCCGTCCAGAGTCCAGGGAATGGGCTCCTCCGCCTCCACTTGAATCCGGGAGCTGCGGAAAGAGTACATGTACTTGGTATCAATCTCTTCGATCAGCAGAGCCGCCAGGATCTCCTGCAGCTCCAAGGGATTCTTCGGCCGCCGGATAAACGTCACCTCATATACACCGTCGTCAAAAACAACGTTTTTTCCGATGATGCTCTTAAATCCTCCCACTGACTTGGAATTCGTCACCATGCCGAAGAGAAAGTCACCTTCAAAACACATCTCCTGGCTGGTCACTTTCAGATAGTAGGATTTTACATTATAAAGGCGCTTCATGCCCTCCAGGATGTAAGCCATCTGCCCCAGGGCATTCTTCGCCTCCTGCTTGGTAGAATAGGACACATCCGTAAAAATACCGAAAGCCGCAATATAGATAAAGTTTTTATCATTAAAAGATCCCACGTCAAAGGAAAAATCCTCTCCGTGTACGGCAATCTCCGCCGAGCGCTGCATATTAGCCGGAATCTGCAGGGACCGGGCGAAATCGTTGCAGGTTCCCGCCGGAATGTAGCCGATGGGAATCCTGTGCTCTCTCTGCATCATCCCCGTGACCACCTCGTCTAAGGTTCCGTCCCCTCCGCTGCACACAACCAGGGCGTAATCTTCCGAAAGATTCCGGATCCGTTCTGTAGCATCCTGACATCCCTTGGTGGGGTACACCGTCAGCTCATACCCTGCATCCGCAAGCACCTTTATGATGCCGTACATCTTGCCCTTGATATGCTCCTTGCCTGCATGGGGATTGTAGATAAAAAAGAGCTTTTTTTCCGTACAATCCATGAATCTCACCTCTTAACCAAAAATCGAACCCAAAATAGTATACGACAGTATTGTCATAAGAAACGCCGCCAGAAGAACCCCCAAGATCACCGCCGGAAACGCTTTCTTAAACTTGATGCCAAGAAGGGCCGCAATGAGGGAGCCCGTCCAGGCCCCTGTCCCCGGCAGGGGAATCCCCACAAAAAACAGCAGGCCCCAGAACTCATACTTTTCTATCTGATCCTTCTTGCTCATAGCCTTACGTTCCATCTTCTCCACCATAGGGCGGAACAGCTTCGTTCCTTTCAGCCAGCTGAAAATAAAGGGAACGGGGATTAAATTTCCTACGATGCAGATCGGAATTGCCCTCCACATCTCCACATCCAGAAATGCGGGGCCTGCCGCCAGCAGTCCTCCCCTAAGCTCCAGAATCGGGATCATGGAAATGACAAAGATAACTACTTCCTTTGCCGCGCTCCCTCCCAAAGTTTCCACAAACCACTGTACCAATGTCTCTGTCATGAATCTGTTTTCCTCCGTTTTCCTGAATGTTCTTTCAGGTAGTCTCTCAAAAATGCCAGCAGGGCCGCCATCTGTTCTTCTGTTCCTATGGTAATCCGCAGGTAATTCCCAATCCGCGGTCCGTGAAAGTGCCGCACATAAATGTGTTCTGCTTTGAGCGCCTCAAACAATTCCTCCGCAGGACAGCTCTCATGGGAGGCAAAGATGAAGTTGGCACGGGAATCAGGAAATACAAAGCCAAGTGCGGACAATTCCCGCTTGGTCTCTTCCCGGACCCTGATAATCTTTCCCAGGGTCTCCCGGAAATACGTTTCATCCCCTACAGCCGCGGCGCCCAGCTCCAGAGCCGCCTGGCTCATGGTATAGGAGTTAAAAGAATATTTTACGTCATTCAGATACCGGATTAATTCCGGGTTTCCCACCGCAAAGCCAATGCGCATGCCCGCCATGGAACGGGATTTGGAAAAAGTCTGCACCACCAGCAGATTGTCATACCGATCTACCAGTTCTATGGCGGAAGGACCCGCAAAGTCTACATAAGCCTCATCCACAATGACAATCACATCCCGGTTCTTTTGCAGTATCTCCTCAACTTCCGAAAGCTCCATGTATATTCCCGTAGGTGCGTTGGGATTGGGAAATACAATTCCGCCGTTTTCTCCGAAGTAATCTTCCTTTACTATCCGGAACTCAGAATCGAGAGCAGGGCTTTTCCAGGGAATCCGGAAAAGTTCTGCCCATACCGGATAGAAAGAATACGTAATATCGGGAAAAAGTATAGGCTTCCCCGATTGGAAGAACGTCTGGAAGGCCATGGCCAGCACATCATCCGATCCCACACCCACAAAAATTTCCTCCGGTTTCCTGCGGTAAAAGCCGGCCAGCGCCTCTGTCAGCACAGAAGAAGCAGGGTCCGGATACAGGCGCAGCCGGTCCGCGCCCAGCTCTTTCGCCGCCTGTTCCACCGCCGGAGAGGGCGGATAAGGGTTCTCGTTGGTGTTCAGCTTAATCATCCGCGGTTCTCTGGGCTGCTCCCCCGGTGTATAGGGAGTCACCCTGCGAATATTCGCTTCCCAATTTTTCATAATCTTCTCCTCTTTTGCGCTCTCTCTTATTCTACAAAAGAGCTTTTCTTCTTACAACCCCTTTTTCGATCAGAAAAACGGGTTTATACGACATCTTTGCCTGCCGGAGGCCTTCCTCTCCCATATCCTCCTCCCGGTTCAGATAGGGAAAGCCTGTCCCCTCATGCTCTGCAAACTGCTGGTTGATCATAGCATACGCGCCCTGTACATCCGCAAACGCCTTCTCAATGTGGACCACCAAGGTATCCGTTCCCACCTGCTCCCCGATGGTGAACGCTGCTACCTCCCCGTTTACCCGCAGGGCCCCGCCCCGCATCTCCAGCTCTTCAAACAGGCGCAGGAAGTTTAATGCCACGCAGATCTCCGCGTGTTTCTCCTCATCCTCCTCACAGCCGTTCAGCTCCCGCCAGCGCAGGGCCATCTGGAAGCATTCCTCTACATTATCCTTCGTGATAGGTTCATAGCTCCAGTCGGGATATGTGGCCTTAAACTTATTCACATGATTCTTTTTGCTGTGGTATTTTTTCCCGGAAAGGCGGCTCAATTTCTCCGTCTCATACACATAATCCGCATAATCCCGATCATACTGGATAGAAAACTCTCCCGGATAAAACTGCTGAAGCTTTGCAAAATCTTTTTCCGTAATATTGTGAAGCTGAAAGGGAACCCCCTTCTCCTCACAATATACCATCAAAGCGTCTATTGTCTTCTTCTCATCCCCCGGGCCCACCGGAAAGGTAAAGGAAGTATCCCCAGCCGTATGTCCGAAGACCAGCATGCCCTCTACAATGGCAAATCCCGTGTCATAGTGCCTGGACCACAAGTAACTGTTGGCAAAGGTCATCTCACAGCTTCTGGTATCCGCATATTTCAAGTATCCGTTGATCAGTTCCCGGTCTTCAAGCTCCGGGCGTTTTAAATTGATTTCCATAAATCAGGTATCCTCACATATTATACAGTTTCTCATAGACGCCGTGCAGCGCCATCAGTTCCTCATGGGTTCCCTCTTCCTCAATGCCCCGCTCCGTCAGGACCAGGATTCTCTGGGCATTGCGGATGGTAGACAGCCGGTGGGCGATGACAAAGGTAGTCCGGTTCCTGGCCAGGTGCTCCAGGGACTCTTGTACCACCCGCTCGCTTTCATTGTCCAGGGCAGAGGTAGCCTCATCAAAAATAAGGATGGGGGGATTTTTCAAAAATACTCTGGCAATGGACAGACGCTGTTTCTGTCCTCCGGAGAGTTTCACGCCCCGCTGCCCGATGTCGGTATCGTATCCTTGGGGCAGCTCCATAATAAACCCATGGGCGTTTGCACTCTTTGCCGCCTCGATGACCTCCTCCCGGGAGGCACCGGGCCTTCCGTAAAGAATGTTGTCCATTACGGTCCCCGCAAAGAGATAAACGTCCTGCTGGACGATTCCGATATTTTCCCGCAGGCTTTTCAAAGTTACGTCCCGGACGTCATATCCGTCGATCCGGACACTGCCCGATGTCACATCGTAAAACCTGGGGATCAGGCTGCACAGGGTAGTCTTTCCGCCCCCGGAGGAGCCCACCAGAGCCACATAGCTCCCGGCCTCTACCTCCAGATTCACATGGTCCAGCACAACCTCCGTGTGTTCCTCATAACGGAAAGAAACATCCTCAAACTCCACACGCCCCTTCACATCCCGGAAGGGTATGGCATTCTTTCCGTCCGCAATATCCGGCTCCACCTCCATAATCTCCCGGAAGCGCGTATAACCGGAATACCCGTTCTGGAACTGTTCTGTAAAGTTGATCAGCTTTTTCACCGGCTCCGTAAAATTTGCCACATACAAGAGAAAGGTAATGAGATCCGTCACTTTCATAGCGGATTTGGTGATCAGTCTGGCTCCCACCAGCACCACGGCAATGGTTACGCCTGTGAGCATGGCATTCAGCACCGAGTGATACGTGCCCATATACAGGTAGTTGTTCCGCTTGGACTCCAAAAACCGGCTGTTTCCCTGCTGGAACTTCTGCAGTTCAATTTCCTCGTTGGCAAAAGATTTGACCACCCGGATCCCGGAGAGATTGTCCTCTATCTGGCCGTTGATATCTGCCATCCTAACCCGGTTCTGCTTAAAGACCCCTTTCATCTTCCTGTTGAGGTACAGGGCAAAGCAGAAAATAAAGGGAAGAAATGCCGCTACCGTCAAAGTGAGACGGAGATTGATATTCCAGAGAATGGCAATGGCTCCCAGAATTTTAATCAAAGAAATGACCACATCCTCCGGCCCGTGATGCAGAAGCTCCGTAATCTCGAACAGGTCATTTGTAACCCGGGACATAAGCTGGCCCACCTTTTGGTTATCGTAAAAGGCAAAAGACAGTTTCTGGTAATGCTCAAAAATCTCACTGCGCATTCCGTACTCCATCCGGGCCCCCATCATATGGCCCCAGTAGGTAATATAGAAATTGCAGGCCAGCTCCAGGACCAGAAGTCCCAGCATGAGAGCACTGAGAGAGATAATGGTATTCCACGCCGCGCCGCTCTCCTCATAAATTACCTGGTTGGTGATATAGCGGACAATCAGGGGAATGGAAAGGCTCACTCCCGCCCCTGTCATGGCAAATAGAAGATCCAGGGCTAAAAGCCCTTTAAAAGGTCCGTAATAAGAGAGCAGGGTCTTCTTCTTTGTTTTCATATTCCACCTGTTTTTAAAGGGCACCGCCTGCGGGGTGCCCTTGCTTTCTTTAAGAAAAAAGTTTTTCTTTGTATACGCCGTCGGCAATCAGCTTTTTAAAGGAATCCACCACCGACTGCTTATCTTCCTTGTAGGTTACGCCAAACCATTTATCATTGGTTTCCAGTACTTTAACGGCTGCCTTCTGGCTCTTCAGAAGCCCGTCGATGATTCCGGGCAGCAGATACTCAGCCTTCAGATCCCCGGGTTTCACATTGCCCAGGAATTCAATAAAGCCTCTCTCGATTTCATCCAGGAAATCCGGAGTCAGTCCCCACATGTTCATGGAAACATAACTCTTTGCATCCACGGGAACCAGCTTTCCGTCCGCACCCGGCACGGCAGCGCCGCCGTCCGGCAGCTTTTCAATCCCGGATGTCTCCACTACGTCTGTCAGGTATCCGTTTTCCACCTTGCAGATTCCCCTGGTAACGGCTCCGTTGTCACTGAGAGTATTTCCCAAAATAAAGCCTGCCATACAGAAATCAAAGATTCCGTTAGAGGGCCGGTCCTGAACCAGATAGTCATGTACTTTCTTGAAAGCCTCTTTTCCGTAGTAGTCGTCGGCGTTGATTACCACGAAGGGCTCGTTTAAAAGACCCTTGCAGCTTAAGACAGCCTGGCCTGTTCCCCAAGGTTTTGTCCGTCCTTCGGGATTCTTAAAACCGCCGGGAAGATTCTCCACTTCCTGAAAGGCGTAAGCTACTTCCGTCAGCTTCTCAATGCGGTTTCCGATGATCTCCCGGAAATCCTTCTCTAAGTCTTTGCGGATGATAAACACAACCTTATTAAATCCTGCCTCCAGGGCATCATGGATGGAGTAATCCATGATAATTTCTCCGCTGGGGCCTACAGGCTCCAGCTGCTTGATTCCTCCCCCGAAACGGCTTCCGATTCCGGCTGCCATCACTACCAGTGCTGTCTTTTTCATATCCATTCCTCCTATTTTGAGTTCCGCATCCGCCCTTACAGAACCACTTTAGAGAAGGATTTCCGGACGTATTCTACGTCCGTAAATTCCTTCTGGGTTCTGTTCGGGCTTCTGCTGGTTTTAGTTCCGCATCCGCCCTCAGGCGTCCGCTGTTTTGTGAATCCCTTACAGGGTTCCTTTCATGGCATTAATTACGTGCAGCACATGCTCCTCGCAAAGCTCGTCGGTGAGGGCTTCCACCATCACACGCAGAAGGGGCTCGGTTCCGCTCTTGCGGACCAGGATGCGGCCTTCGCTTCCCAGCTTTTCTTCCACCTCTGCGACAGCCTTCTTCACCTCGGGGTGATTAAGGGTGGCGTCCATATCCCTCACCTTCAGGTTCTGCAGAAGCTGAGGATAAATCTTAACTTCGGAAGCCAGGGTAGCCAGGGACGTCTTCTTCTCCAGAATAACCTCCATAATCTTCAGGGAAGTCAGGATCCCGTCTCCGGTGGTGGCGTGCTTGCTGAAGATAATATGCCCGGACTGCTCTCCGCCTAGCTGGAAACCGTTCTGGGTCATATTTTCATGTACGTACTTATCGCCCACGGCTGTCTTTTCATATTTCATGCCAATGCGGTCGCAGGCTTTGTAAAGGCCCAGATTGGACATGACCGTGGTAACAATCGTGTTGTCCCTGAGGGCATTCTGCTCCATCATATATTTGCCGCACACATAGAGAATCCGGTCTCCGTCCACCACATCTCCGTTCTCGTCCACGGCAATGCACCGATCCGCGTCTCCGTCGTAGGCAAAGCCCACATCCAGATGGTTCTCCCGGACAAACTGCTGGAGCACCTCTATGTGGGTGGAGCCGCAGTTTGTATTGATATTAGTCCCGTCCGGATCGTTGTTAATCACGTAAGTCTTGGCCCCCAGGGCATCAAATACGCTCTTGGCAATGGACGAAGCGCTGCCGTTGGAGCAGTCCAGGCCCACGCGCATATTCTTAAATGAACGGGTGGGCAGGGAGATCAGATAACCGATGTAACGGTTCCGGCCTGCGGAAAAATCGATGGTCCGCCCAATGTCCGCCCCGGTAGCCAGAGGGCGCTCCTCCGCTTCACCGTCAATATACCGTTCTATTTTCCCCTCGATCTCAGCCTCCAGCTTATGGCCGAGGCCGTTGATCACCTTAATTCCGTTGTCATAAAAAGGATTATGGCTGGCGGAAATCATAATCCCGCAGTCAAAGCCTTCCGTCCGCACCACGTAGGATACGCTGGGGGTAGTGGTCACATGCAGAAGGTATGCGTCCGCACCGGAAGCCGTAATACCTGCCGCCAGGGCGTATTCAAACATGTAGCTGCTTCTCCTGGTGTCTTTTCCAATCACAATTTTCGCCTTGTGATCCCTTCCATAGTACCAGCCCAGATACCTTCCCACCTTAAAAGCGTGCTCCACTGTCAGCTTCACATTCGCTTCGCCGCGGAAACCGTCTGTTCCGAAATATTTTCCCATAATCCACTCCTTTTTAGCTTTTACACCAGACAGCAGTAAAAAACCTTCCCTGACATAACTCGTTTCCGGAAGGCCAGCTGGCTGTTTTTGACAGTTCTATTATATCAAATTATTGAAATTTCACAAGATATATTTTCTTAAAATCGGCATTCGCCCTTGTCCCTCCTGGTTTTTTAGGTTATTCTATATATATATTATACGTTTTCGGAGGTCACATGTACACGTTAATCTTTCTTCTGCTGGCGGTTTTCTGCCTCTATATCGGCATTTGGTCCTTTATAAAATGGGATTCGTCCTGGCTTAGGAATCTGGATACCCTTCCGGTCCGTTTTCTTCTCATTCTGGCCGGCGTCATCCTGCTGCTGGCCGCTTTTCTTCTCATCCGCCGTCTTTTAAAGAACCTGGAAGAGAAAAATCTGCGGCGCCTGGCCGTCTTGTGCATCCTGATTCTGGCTGCCGGACAGCTTATTTTCCTGTTTGTGTTCCGGCCCATGCTGCGCTACGATCCTCTGAAAACTTTTGACATGGCTGTGGAAATGCTGCAGACCCGGACCATTTCCGGCACTTATGAAACCGGGTATTTTGCCCGGTATACCAACAACTACCCCATCACCATTCTGACCTACTGGTTTCTGCTTCTCCTCTCCAAATGCAAAGCGGCAGAATCCTTTTTCATGCCCGCCGTACAGCTTATCAACATTGCCTGCATCACGGGCTCTATCTGGCTGGGTTTCCGGATCACAGAAAAGACCTCCGGCCTGCGCACAGGCGTCTTTTACCTGGTTCTCTGCGTCCTCTGCCCGCTCTCCTATGTGTGGGCCGGATATTTCTATACAAACACCTGTTCCATGCCTTGTCTTATGGGAATCCTCTATCTCTATCTGGAACTTCCCAAGTCCCGGACGCGGCTATGGCAGGGACTCTCAGGCGGAGCCCTGGGGCTTATCCTGGTTCTCGGATATAAACTGAGGGCCACTACCATGATCGCCATGATTGCCGTGGGACTGGCAGCCTTTTTAAAGCTCTGGAAACAGGCAGGAAGTGCAGGCAGCCCCCGTCAGGCAGTGATATCCCTTGCGGGAACCGCCCGGAAGTATGCCGTTTCCCTTACAGCCTTTCTCCTGGCCGTTATACTCTCTCTGGGCTTCTGGCACAGCGTCACAAACCGCTATGTAGATTTTGACTATCAAAACACAGGCTTTCCCGTGATCCACTGGATCATGATGGGCTCCCGCTGGGACGGGGCCTTCGAGCAGCTGGACGAGCTGTACACCTCCGGCTTTGCCACCAAGGAGGAAAAAATCGCAGCCGACAAGCAAGTGCTCCTGGAACGCCTTGAGGAGGCAGGACCGGCCGGCCTGATAGCCCTGGCCGGGCGGAAGCTTCTGAATACCTGGGCGGACGGAACCGACAGCTATCTCCCGGAAAACAGCTACAGCGTTCACGGCAAGCTGTATGATTATCTCCTGGGAAACAAATGCGGTTTTGCCGCCGTTTATGCCCAGATATTCCGGGCGCTTCAGATGATCTCCGCCGGCCTTGCAGCTCTGGCCGCTCTTTGGCGCTGGCGCACCAGGAAGGAGCTTTCCGGCTCCTTCCTGATCCAGCTGACCCTTCTGGGAGCCATGGCTTTCCATCTTATCTGGGAGACCAACCCGCTCTACAGCATTCCCTTTACCTTTCTGGGCCTCATTCTTCTGGCAGACAGCGTCTCCCTGCTCTTGGAAAGCACCGCCCTTAGGCCGGTTTTAAAAAGAAGCTGGCTGGGTTGTACCGCTGCCTGGGTTCTGCTGTCGGTTCTGCTGGTTTTTTCCAAAAAAGAACTGGTAGACACGCCCATTGAGGAGCGCAGTTACTCCGTAGATCAGTACCAGTATGCCGGAGGCAGCGATGGCTATGTAACAGACTATGACCAGATTTATAAACAAACTTTCACCACCAGCCGTCCTTTCAACCGCATTGCCATCCGTGCCGTGAACACGGTAGGCCCTTATAACCAGTCCGCCTTTCTGGTAAAGCTGACCCGGGAAGACGGAACCGTTCTCTATGACAACGACCGCTTTCTTTCCGGCATGGTGGAAAAGAATAAACCCTACGAATTTCTCCTGGATATGGTCGTTCCCGACGGCCCCACCTCCTATACCCTGGAGATCACCCCCGGCTATATCAAGGGGGAAGACAGCCTGGAATTTCTCTCCTACAACACGGGAAACTGTGATATGTATCCCGGCGGTTCTCTCACCGTCGGCGCCCAGGAGCAGAAAAAAGGCGACCTTGCATTCGCGGTCTGCGAATACAAAGTCACCACCTATTTCAGCATCAAAGCCTACGCGGTACTTTGTGCGGGAATCTTAGCGCTGGCGGGAAGCATTGTCTTTCTGACCCGGAAAGCATGGAAGGCCTTTCCGCCTAACTAGTGTTTTGTTTGTTAGTTCCCCAAGAGAACATATCCCTCATTTTCATAGAGAACTTCCATATCTGCCAATTCCTCCCGGCACTCTTTGTACCGTTCCCTGCTCAGGTACAGGACTGCCGGGCGTTTCTCTTTGAGGAACCCTTCCGTCCCTCCGTCCTCACAGTGAAAATCCCCGTAAATCTCCGCCACAAACAGCATATTTTGATCCCAGGTTCCCACATTCTCCGGCTTTTCATTGTCCGCCGTCACATAAGCCCGTCTGCCGGCATAGGCGCTGTCCCGTTCCACGCTCTCCTTTACAAAGAGCTGGAATCCGTTCCCTTTGGCTCCGCGGATCACCGTCAGATAAGTATTCCACATAAAATGAGCCGTCAAAAAAATACAGCCCGCCGCCGTAATCCAGGCAAAAGCCGACACCAGTTCCCCCTTTCTTCTCTCCTGCATTCCTTCCGGCAGGATAAGAGGAAGCCGCAGGGCATATCCCAGCACAATGGCCGCCCCCAGAAACAGGGGAACCGTACAGGGATAGCAGTACCAGATCAGCTTGCTGCGAATCAGGGAAAATCCGAGAAAGGGGATCAGGAACCAGAGCAGATACCCAAGCCCCTCTTCGCAGGCCTTCCGGTTCCAGGCTTTCTTCCGGATCATCAAAGCCAGTCCTGCAGCGGCTCCAAGGATACAGACCAGAATGAGCCAGCGGTAAATAAATTCTTCATGACCGAAGACGGTATCGTAATAAAAAGAAAAGGGATATTGGTGGCCTTCAAAATTTCCGCTTCCCGTCCTTGCCAGAAGATCTACCTCAATCATCTGCCGCAGGAAGAAAAAGCCGTCCCTGGAAAATCGCCATCCGAACCAGAACACCAGCGGTCCGAAAACCGCACCCAGAAATCCGGCCCACTCCCGGAACCGGAGACGGAACAGTTCCCGGGATACAAGCAGGTATACGAAACCAATCACCGCAATCATGCCGGCATGCCAGCTTTTCGTGAGAAACGCCAGGGAAAACATCAGACCGCAGACATACACCTGCTTCCGGTTCTCCCGGATCCGGAACATAGCCAGCATAGCCAGGGTAAAAAACAGCAGATAGAGGGCATCCGCGTCACCTGCCCGGGCCAAGTGGGCCGACAGGGGCCTTGTGTTGGCACAGAAAAATCCCAGGACCAGAACGGAAGCCTCTTTGCTGTACCTTCTGGCAAAAAGCCCCGTGCAAACACCGGTCAGCAGGTAGGCCAGGGCCGAGAAAAACCGCAGGCCGAAAACCCCGTAGCCAAAAATCCGGAATCCCAGAACGATGGCCCAATAACTGACCGAAGGCTTCAGGTTCCAGTCGTCCACCTGGTAATTGTAGGTGTGGCGGATATAATCGCCGTTCTTTATCATCTCATAGGCATTTACTCCGTGGCGGGCTTCATCCCAGGAATCCACATACTGCACATCCAGACAGCGGAAACAGTAAAAGGCCAGCACCAGGCAGGCCGCCCCAAAGAAGAACCAGTAATAAGTTTCAAAAAATTTTAAGACTGCCGTATAGGACTTCCTGAACATGTCTCCTCCTGCTATTCCAGAGTTCCGCAGTAAACACTGTACATCACATCTGCAAACTGCTGATCTCCATTGTCGCCGGGATGCAGGGCATCGCCTGCTTGAAAATTTTCCGCACTGTTGTGCATCAGCGCCAGGGGAATCAGCGTCACCCCGTCCGCATGCCGGAATTTCCGATCCATAGCTTTCATCAAATCCATAATCCGTTTGTCCGAACGGTTTTTAAACTCTCCCGGCAGAAAAGCCGTCCCGTCCTGGCGCAGCATGGTCCCGATCGTCTCCTGATCCGCCCAGTAAATGGTATTCACCAGATAAATGGGGATCTCCTTGTCGTGCCTGCGGATGTTTTTCACCATCTGGGCAATGGCATCCACCGTATCCGACGGATCGTCCTTCAGTCCGTTGGTTCCCAGAAAAATCTGAATGACATCCGGATCCTTCCCGGTGTACAGTTTATAATAATTCCAGTCAAACATTTCCTGGGCCGGGTCGTAAAAAGGCTGAATCCCCTCGCTGACTCCCTCGTTTATATATTCCGTAGGCTTTAAGTAGTCCTCGGCAGAGAAGCCGCTGCGTCCCTCATGGCTGTACTTGGTCCAGCCGCGGATCCCGGAAAAAGTAATCTGCCCGCCGGACAAATAGAAAATGGTGCGGTACCATTCCCGGCCGTCGGACAGACTGTCACCCATGTTCATAATGGAATATTCCTTTTCCAATACCTGTTCCACCACGTGGAGGGTGGTTTCCAGGGTCAGTATCTCATTCACATTGTAATCGTAGACCGTCAGAGTCAGGGAGTACTCCCCCATCTGCTCTTCTTTTCCCGTAACGGAAAACCGATCCTTAAGATTCTCGCCGATCACGCAGTCCCAGTTGCAGGCGTAACCGTCCCGCAGTCCGCTCCAGACTACCTGGTCATTGTAAAGCTCCACAGTGCTTCCCACGGCTACATACACATCCTTTGGCAGATAAGCTTCCACCTGAGGCTTATATTTTTTCAAGTCCCGCTGCAGGCTCACATTCCAGGCCAGAAGCCCGGCCAGCAGAAGCACCGTCACTGCCAGAAGCGGCCTAAGTTTGCTGTTTCCCGTCATTTTCTATATTCGTCTCCTTACAGATAAAAATCGGACGGTGTTTTGTCTCCATGTAGGTTTTCGCCAGGTATTCACCCAGGATTCCCATGCAGAACAGCTGGATTCCTCCCAGAAACACAATGATACAAGTCATGGAGGGCCAGCCCGACACCGGATCCCCGTAGAGAATGGTGCGTATCACAATAAAGCAGATAGCGATAAAAGCCATAAGGCAGAACAAAATTCCCAGGAAAGCGGCCATCACCAGAGGCGCCGTGGTAAAGCCTACAATCCCCTCAATGCTGTAGATCAAAAGCTTCCAGAAAGACCATTTCGTCTCCCCGGCGCTCCTCTCTACATTCTCGTATTCCAGCCACTTGGTCCGGAATCCCACCCAGCCAAACAGGCCTTTGGAAAAACGGTTGTACTCTCCCAGGCGCAGAAGCTCGTCCACAAACTGCCGGGTCATCAGCCGGTAATCCCTGGCCCCGTCCACAATCTCCGTCTTAGACAACCGGTGCATAAGCCCGTAGAAACGCCGGGCAAAAAAAGAACGGATGGGCGGCTCTCCTTTCCGGGTTACGCGCCGGGTCGCCACGCAGTCGTAATCCTCTGTAGTAAGAATCCGGTACATTTCCGGCAGAAGCGCCGGCGGATCCTGCAGATCCACGTCCATAATGGCTATATAGTCCCCGGAGGCATAGCTTAAGCCTGCATACATAGCGGCCTCTTTTCCGAAATTCCGGGAAAAGCTCACATATTTTACCCGCGGATCCGCTTCCGAAAGATGCTTCATCTCCTCCAGGCTTCCGTCTTTGGAGCCGTCGTTGACAAACAGAAGCTCCAGTTCCTGATGGGAAAGCTCCTCTGCCGTTTTTTGAATCTCTTTATAAAAAATAGGTATTGCCTCCTGCTCATTGTAGCAGGGAATAATGACAGAAATCTTATCCATTTTTACCCTCATCTGGCCGGATCTTTCGGAAGCATCCGGTTAATTTTCCAAAAATCCCGGACTGCCTGACAGCCGATCCCAAAAATTTTCTTAAGATTGATGGAATTTTCCCCTCCCTGTCTGGGCCGGAAGGTAATGGGAATGTACTTCACACGAAGGCCCTTCTTTGCATAAATCACGGAAAGAATGACGTTGGACAAATTGAAATTTTCCGGTATTAGCCGGATCTGCTCCCGGAGCACCTCTGCCTTCATAAGCCGGAAAGGCGTATTGGCATCTGTCACGTCCTCGTGAAAGCACAGACGGATCACCAGCTTTAATACCTGGGTCACGAAGATCCTGGAGCGGCCGTCCTCCCGTCTGCATCGGTGCCCGATCACCATATCGTACGCTTCCCTCTGCTCCCAGAACTCCCAAAATTCCCGGGGATCCGTCTGCCCGTCCGAATCTGTCTGGAAAATATAGTCCGGTTCCTGCTCCAGTGCATAGCGGTATCCATAGAGAACCGTAGCCCCGTGCCCCTGGTTTTCTTTCTTCACAGGTATAAGAAGCGGGTGATCGGCGCAGGCATCTTTCAGAATGGAATAAGTCCGGTCTTTGCTCCCGTCATCAAGAACCACCAGCCGGCTTTCCCCGCCGATCTGCTCTACCACCGGATACCAGTCCGCAATCACTTGTCCGATATTTTCTTCTTCGTTATATGCCGGCATGACAAGATACAGCTTATCCACTTGATTTCCTTTCCCTCAAATGCTATATTGTTTCTATTATAAACAACTTGGAGATATGATGCAACCATGAAAACTTCAATCTGGAACAAACTTGTCCTTTGGCTCTCCCTTGGACTGCTGCTATTTTTAAACGCCTACACCTTTTCTCACACAGCATCCGGCTGGATCTTCGGTATATTTCTCTTTCTTCTCTTTCTCTTTGCCCGCCGCCGTTTCTTCCTCATAGAAGAGCGCTTCGTCACCCGGCTGGCATGGGGATGCTGGATTTTCCTGATCGCCCTCCAGATCGCCTATGTGTTCCTGATTCGCAACAATGTCCGCTACGACGCCTTCTGGATCCTGGATCAGGCTGTAGAGATGCTGGATACCCGTCAGATTTCTCCCACACTGGCAAACAATTATTTTTCACAGGTTCCCAATAATTACGGCCTTACCATCCTGACCTATTGGTTTCTAAGCATCCTGAAGCTGTTCGGCGTTCCCTCCGGCTGGTTTATGAGGGCTGTTCAGCTTTTTAACATTGCTTTTATAGATTTGTCCCTGCTTTTTATCTACCTGTTTGTGCGCAAAATCCGTGGGAAGGCTCCTGCTCTGTTTTTCCTGTTTTTCTGTACCCTGTCCCCCTATCCCTACGTGTGGGCTCCCTATTACTACACCTCCACCGCATCCATGATGTTTGCCTGCGGAGCCGTTTGGATCTGGCTGTGCATCTGCCATGCCGCCTCCCGCCAAAAAAGGTTCCTGCTGGCTGCGCTTTTGGGCTTTGTGTGCATCCTGGGCTTTCAGGTAAGAGCCACCTCTTTTATTGCCTTTATCGCGATAGCTCTCTATTGGAGCCTGCACCGTGAGCGCGGCAGCTTGAAAAACCATCTGGGCCCTATCGCCGCCTTCCTTCTCACTGCTCTTTTAACGCTGGCAGCCTGGAAGGGTGTGATCCGCCATTATGTTCCCTTTGATACCAGGGATACGGCCCTGCCTGTCACCCATTTTATGATGATGGGAACCCACGGGGACGGAAGCTTCTATATGGATGATCTGCGCTACACCGTTTCCCTCCCCACTGCCGAGGAAAAACTCTCCGGCACCCTCTCCGTGATCCGGGAACGCCTCTTAGAAAACGGCTTTTCCGGAAATGTACGCCTTCTCCTGGCCAAACAGCTGAACTGCTGGGCGGACGGGACGGACTCCTTTGTGACGGAAAACGCCCTCTGCACGGACTATAACCGGCTTCACACGTATGTGGTGGGGAGCAAATCCGGCTTTCTGACTGCATACAGCCAGGCTTTCCGGGCTCTGCAGCTTCTTCTCACCTGTATCTACTGCCTCCTAAGCTTCCGGAAAAAGCAAGGGGACGGCATGTTTCTCATAGCCCTGAACCTGCTGGGCGGAATGGTCTTCCATCTGCTCTGGGAGGCAGGTGCTGTCTACAGCATTGCCTTTACCTTCTTTTCCTATGCAGCGGCCGGGGAGGGACTTGGTCTTCTGGAGGAATGGGACTTCTGGAAACGCCGGTCTCCCCTTCCCATACTGGCCGTCTCTTCCCTCTGCTTCCTGGCAAGCGCCCTGTTTCTCTTAGCCCGGAAGGACTATTACACATCCCAGGAACAGCTTGCCAGCGATTTCGTAGCCAACCAGCATATGGAAACCTCCGGAGAGAACGGCCCCCCTATGAAGACGGGACAGATCTGGACCCAGACCTTTGAGACAGACAAGCCTTTTAACGTCCTTGATCTGTATTACGGCTGCCCGGATACCAAGAACAACGCCTCTGTCTACCGTCTCACCCTGACCGATGAATCCGGCCGGGTATTCTACGACGGTTCCATATACGGAAAGGAGCCCCTGCAGGATCTGGCCTATTCCGTGCAGTTTGAGCCTGTCATCCCCTCCGGCCGGACCGGCTACGCAATCACCATAGAACCATTGGTGCAGACGGAACAAGATTTCCTCCACTTCTGCTCCCTGGATACCAGCCGGGTAGATATGTATCCCTACGGAGGCCTCTTTATTGACGGCGCTCCCCAGGGGCGGGACCTCTGTTTCCGGATCCGGGATCTCCACATTGCCATGAGAGCATCAAAAAAGGAGTACTGCCTGTTCGCCTTACTCCTTTTATCTATGGAATTAGTTTTTGTCTTCGAAGCCTTTCGTCTCGTCCACCAGAAACGGAGGCCGGTTGCGTGAGGCGTCTAGGGCTCTCCAGATATATTCGCCCAGAAGGCCCAGCATAACCATAATCACGCCGAAGCCAAAGAGCATCAGCACCATCATGGAGGTCCAGCCCGCCACGTCCTCAATGCCGCGCAGGCGCTCAATCACCAGAACAATGGCCCAGATCACGGCAATCACGGCAAAGGAAACCCCAAGGCCCGACATAAAGCGCACCGGGAAATAAGAGAAGCTCATCATGGAATCCATCACCAGCTTCACCTTCTTAGACAAGGTCCAGCGGGACTCCCCAATCTCCCGGGCCTTTCTGTGGAAATAGACCTTGTCGCTCTGAAAGCCTACCCACAAAACCTGAAGGGTCAGAGCGGAATTTTTCTCGTCCAGCATCAAGAGAACCTGGATTACCTGGCGGTCCAGAAGGTAGCAGTCAAAGCCCCCCTTGGGCATGTCTTTGATCACCAGCTTGCGCATCAGGGTATAGTAAAGGTTGGCAAAGAACTTCTGGACGGCTCCCTCATCCCGGTCGGACCGGACTGCCAAAACCACCTTATTGCCTTCCTTCCATTTCTCATACATCTCAAGAATCAGTTCTGAATCCTCCTGGAGGTCCGCCTGCTTAGTGACTGCGCAGTCTCCCGTACAGTTGGAAAGCCCGGCCAGAATGGCAGCATGCTCGCCGAAATTCCGGGACAGCTTCACAAGCTTCACCTTCTGATCCATCTCCCGGATCCGGTTCATGATCTCCCAGGAATTGTCCCCGGAACCGTCATCCACAAATACGATCTCGTAATCCTCCAGCTTGTGAAGGATCTTCTCTTTCATGTCCTCATAGAGGAGCATTAAAGTATCTGAATTCCAATATACAGGAACAACTATGGAAAGCTTACTCATCAGACGGGGCTTCCTCCTATCTCTTTCAGAAATTCCTCATAATCCCGGATATATTCTTTTCCGTCATAATGGGTGTTTGTCAGCACCAAAAGCACGGAATCCTCACTGAAATCATACATATCTTTCCACATCATCGTGGGGAGATAAAGTCCCATGCGCGGACGGTTCAGCTCAATGATATCTTCCTCAAAGCCGTTATTCACCCGGACCTTGCTGGTTCCGCTTACATTGATCAGGACAAACTGGGAATTCCGGTTTGCGTGCTGTCCCCGCACCACATCCCCATCAGAGCCATAGATATAAAATACCCGTTTAATCTCAAAGGGAATGTCCTGTTCTCCCTCCACGACTACGAGATTTCCCCGCTCATCTCCCAAATCTCCAAATTCCAAAATCCGATACTGTTCTTTGATATTCATACGCGCACTCCTAAAACCCGTTGACAGCATCTATCACATACTGCTGTTCTTCTTCCGTCATTCCGTTGTACATGGGCAGGGAAAGTACCTGCTTTGCATACTGCTCGGTAATGGGGAAGGAGCCCTTGCCGTATCCCAGATACCCATAAGCTTCCGATAAATGGGGCGGAATGGGATAGTGGATAATCGTCCCGATCTCTTTCCCGTTCAGATATTCCATCAGCCGGTCCCGCTCTTCTGCGCGGACCACAAACTGGTGCCAGACTGCCGTAGCCCCTTCCCGGACTCCGGGCAGCATCACCTTGGGATTCTGGATTCCCTGCAGATAACGTCCGGCAATCCGGATCCGCTCCTGCTCGCATTCCTCCGCATGGCGAAGCCTCACCCGCAGAAGTCCTGCCTGCAGCTCGTCCAGCCGGGAATTGGCCCCTACAATCTTATTGTAATAGCGCTTTTCGCTTCCGTAATTGCGGAAAATCCGAAAATCCTCCGCCAGCTTCTCATCCCGGACTGCTACGGCGCCGCCGTCCCCGAAGGCTCCGATATTCTTAGAGGGATAGAAAGAAAAACAGCCCACATCCCCAAAGGTTCCCGTCATCTGCCCTTCAAAGCACGCCCCGTGGGACTGGGCGCAGTCCTCCACCAGTTTTAAGCCGTACTTTTTTGCAAGGGACGAAATTTCGTCCATTTTGGAGGCCTGTCCGTAAAGATGCACCGCCAGAATCGCTTTGGTGCGTTCCGTAATCTTTTCCTCAATCTTTGCCGGATTCAGATTATAATATTCATCCGGTTCTACAAATACCGGAGATGCCCCGTTCATGGTAATCCCCATCACGCTGGCAATGTATGTGTTTCCCTGGACAATGACCTCGTCCCCCGATCCGATTCCCAGCACCCGGAAGGCAATCCACAGGGCATCCAGGCCGCTTGCCAGGCCCACGCAGTAACCTCCGCCCAGGTAAGACGCAAACTCTTCCTCGAAGCTCTTCACCTCTTCCCCCAGCACATACCAGCCGGAGCGCAGAACCTTAAGCGCTTTGTCTTCAAATTCTTTCTGGTACCGGAAGAATCCCCGGTCCATTCTGTTGGCCAAGACTTTCATTTGCAATCTCCTCTTGTATACAGCCATGCCCGGACATTCCCTTAAGGGAACTCTGCCGGGCTAGTTTCATCATAACACGGGTTAAAGTATTCGTCAACGTGCCATGGATCTCCGTCCATCTGCGCCAGAAGACGGGTTACTTCTTCCGCTCCCCTGCCGTTTAAATGATCTACGTCCAGGAAACTGTCCGCATCCAGCTCCAAGTACTCCTTTTTACAAAGGTTAAAATCCAGATAGGGAACCTCATACTGTTCTGCCAGATCCCGGATATACGTATAAGCCTGATCATAAGGTCCTACCTGTTCCAGATATTGCGCCAGATAAGGGGATGCTACAAAAATCAGCCGGATCTCCCTTTCCCGGCAGAATTCCACAATCTTTTCAATATACGAAATCATATATCCCGGCTCTCCCGCCATATCCTCCGCAATGGGGGTAAAATTATCCCACCAGGTAATGGCTTCCGCGTCCAGCTCTTCCTCGGAATAAACGAATCCTCTGCCCGCATAATATTCCTTCTCCCGGGACACCGGAGCATAGTTCTTGTAATCCTGGGTCTGCTTCTTCTCCCAGACTTCCTTTAGATACTCCAAATCCCCAAGCTTCTGCCATTCCCTGCGGAAAGGCAGCAGACGGTTGGTGTAGTGTTTCGCCTCTGATGTGGAAGTGATAAACTCCATTTTATTCCAGGACAGGGGCATATAGTCGGAAATAATATTGGCCTGCACCAGATCCTGGCCCTCCCGCTCCAGAAAGAGAAATTTATAGGTCATATCCAGATACACCGTCTGAATGTCATTGTATCTGGCTGCCTCCTTAAGAAGGTAGTAAGTGGTGTCATAATGCTGGGCGGAAGAGCCCAGGTTAAAGGAAGTTTTCCCCGTCAATTCCGTGAAAAGTTCCGGATCATAGGACCGGAAGCAATGGGAAGCCCCTATGAAAACCGTATCGATATTCTCCGTATTTTCATACAGATCGTGCATGGTAAGCCTGGTATAATTCTGGGTATCATCCACCACCAGATAATTGCAGGCCTTTACCAGCAGAAATGTCAAAAGAATGACTGCCGCAGCCATCCCCGCAAACGCCGTAAGCCGCCCCGTATTCGCCGAAGATTACAATTCCTCCAATCATCGCCGTGTAGATCAGGCAGCGGACAACAGCCGGTCCTTCCAGAATTTTTTTCTGAAAAGATACCCCCCGGTCATTGAAAATATCCTTTGCCAGCACAAGGATTATTCCAAACAGGGCCAGGAGCCATTCCAGGCCTCCCAGCTGCATTCCCGCAAAATCCCGCAGCCGGAAATCCGTCGCCAGAATCTTAAGCATCCCCCGCAGATCTCCCAGGGAATTAACCCGGAATACCATCAGCGTAGCATCAAAAAAGAGAAACACTATGATCTGCTTGAGCACTTTCGGAATCTTCCAGCGGGCAATATCTACAAGCTGTCCCACTCCCTGCAGAACGCCCCAGAGCAGATAATGCACTCCCACCCCGTGCCAGACTCCGCTTAAGGTAAAAGTAATCAGAATATTAATCTGTTTCCGGAGCTTTCCTTTCCGGTTCCCGCCAAGAGGGATATAAACGTACTCCCTCAGCCAGCTTCCCAGGGTTATGTGCCATCTGCGCCAAAAATCCTGTACAGATTCCGACAGAAACGGCCGCCAGAAATTCTCCAAAAGATCAATGCCGCACATTTTCGCCGCGCCCCGGGCAATATTGGTGTAACCCGCAAAGTCACAGTAAATCTGGAAAGCATAAATCAGCGTGGCCAGAAGAATCTCCACGCCGCCAAAGGCCCCGAACTGCCCAAAGACCGCATTCACCGGAACAGCCAGTCTGTCCGCAATCATCAGCTTCTGGAACAATCCCCAGAGCAGAAGGAGGGCTCCCGAGCGGATGCTGTCCAGATTCCGGATATCCTTCTCATCCAGATGCCGAATCTGCTCCAGCAGATTGCCGGATTGCTCAATGGGCCCCTGCACCAGTTTGGGAAAAAAGGCCTGAAACAGGGCAAAGCGGATCACGTGATGCTCTGCTGCCCTTCCCCGGTAGACATCGACCAGATAACCCACGGCCTGGCAGGTATAAAAGGATATGCCAATGGGAATGAAAAAATTTGCTCTGTTATATTTCACAAAAAACAGGAACAATACATGGAGCAGAACCGCCCCTGCCAAAAGGAGCCTCCTGCCCTGCCCTTCTCTGTGCGCCTCCAGTCCCACACCCGCCCCATAAGTCACCGCAGTGGAAGCCAGAAGCACCAGGACGTTATTAAATCCGAAGCTCCAGCAGAAGGCATAGCTGGCCGCCAAAAGCCAGAGAATCCTTGCTTTCGGAGGAATTGCCAGATAGATCAGCCATATAATTGGAAAAAATACCAAAAAGGATAGTGAAGTAAATCCCATACGAATCTCCTGTTTCTAAAATTTCCCGTACATTAAAAAATCAAGCAGCTTTATTTTTTTCGTCACCGCAATGATAACCGCCGTAACGGCACTCATAACAGCAAAAGATGCCAGAACAAAAAGGACCCCTTCCGGGCTGTACAGCACATAAGTCTTTCCCCGGTTCAGCAGCGTAGCGAAATGAAAATGCAGCACATAAATTTCCAGCGTATAACCCCCAAGCCATGCCAAAAAACCTTTTGCTTTTCCGTTCCTGAACCGGGATGTGAGATACACTACCCCGTAGCAGCCCAGAAAGGAAGCCGCTGTCTGCCGCAGAAGTCCTGCCAGGCTGCCCACATCCAAAAGGTCAAAGGCTGCCACCAGATAGAGCAGCCCGCAGACTGCAGGGATACATGCAAGGGCCTTCCACCTTTCCGGTATCGCAGACACCTTTTCCCGGTATTCTCCGGCCAGGTATCCGGCCAGATAAAAGGGAAGATACAGCCGCGTAAGACCTGGGCTTAGAAATTCCCAGCCCAGCAAGGTTTCCAACACCACGAAAGCTGCCAGTCCCAGATACACCATCCAGAAAACCGGTATTTTGTATGTTCCCGCCCGGGCTCCGGCCAGCTGTGCCGTATAGACCATAAGGTTCAGCAAAAAGAGCGTCATGAGAAACCACAAGCCTTTGTCTAACTGGAACAGGGTCTCCTTTACGCCGGATATGGGATGCAGCGGGTGCTTTAAGATAATCCAGAAAAAGAAGGGAACCAGATAAGAGAGCCCCCGCCTTTTCAGAATTTTCCAATAATCTTTCAGGCTCCCAGCCCTGCGGCCGATTCCGCACAGATAACCGCTGACTATCATAAACAGAGGCATCTGCAGCACCTTGATCGCATCATAGAGATACCCGTCCTCCATATGATTCCAGCTCAAGACATGTCCTACCATCACAATGAGGATGGCAATTCCTTTCAGGGCATCTATGGTCTGGCTGCGTGTACCCGCCATGCAAATCTCCTTCCTCTACTCTTTGTAAAGCAGCGTATACCACCCTGACTCCTGCCTGGTAAACCCGGCCTCCTCCAGACGCCCCGCATAGCCGTGACGTTTAAATATAATGTAGAAGCCGTTTTCATCCGGCTCCTCGGGAAGATCAAACCAGATGCCGTCCCTTCCCTTGGTTCCCTTTTCCACCAATTTAAATTCCAGGGGAGACAGCTTCTCTCCCAGGGCATAGTAGGCATAGGGACATTCTGTGTAAACAGTCCGTTCCCCGATCACATCCTCCCACTCATCCAGCACTTCCGCATAGGTCCCCCAAAAAAGAGGCAGGGGAAAGGTGTCCTCTTTATATTCTGTAAAATAGTATTTCCCAAAGGACACAAAAGAAAAGAGGTAGACTGCCGAAATACACAGCATATAAATCCTACGGTTCCGCTGCTCCCGGATTTTGCAGTAAGCCTTTCTTAATCCCAGGACCGTAAAGAACAATAGTACAAAATATACGGCATTCATTTTGTTTACATTCGGGCCGTCGATCAAAAGGCCCATGCCGGTCTGGGCAAGAAACCACAAAAACAGCAGCACCTTAGGATTCCAGCATCTCTCCCGGAAGGAATTTACCGTATCTACGCAGACCTCCCAGATTCCTGCCATGCAAAAAGGAATGGAAATAAGATACAAGCTGAAAAAGGTAGGAAGGGAATTGTACGCCAAGTCATCGTTAAAGAAATAGCATTTTACCAATGACGGGATATTGTTAATCGCATTGTTCAGGGACAGCTCCGTCTCCCGGTAAACCATCAATTTCGGTATCGTAAAATACCCGGTCATAATCTCCGGCAGATCAAAGGTATTTATCAGAACCTCCAGTATCAGAGGAGCAGCCAGAATCCCCAGGGGAACTCCTATGCAGAGAATCTGTTTCCAGTCTATTCTCTTCAGATACCAAAGATATGCCAGGAAAAAAATCAGAAAGAAGGGAACTGCCAGCCAGCTCAAAGCATAGGTGTAGAGGGTTACACCTAAGGAAGCTCCGGCCGCCGTATACAGCAGACAGGACTTTTTCCCCGCAGACTCTGCGGCACAGAGCAGAATATACAGAGACAGAACCGACATTCCGGAGAAAAGGAAGCAATCCATGCCGATACGGGAATGAAGAATAAAGCAGGGGCACACGGCCAGCAGAAATGAGCCCAACACTGCTATTCTTTTTCCCAAAAGCTTCCTTACCGTCAAAGTGCCGAACAGCCAGACAATCATTCCGAAACAGACGGCCGGCGTCCGGATCAGCACCACTGAGGGATCGAAAAATTTCATCAGTACCGCACAGCAGTAGCCGTACAGTACGCTCTGTCCGCTTCCGTAATTGATGAAATAAACGGGACGGATCTTAAAATAACGGTCCATTCCCCAATGGGCGAGAGAAAAGGCATCATAGCCCATGCCGGCTTCATCCACATTTAATCCGTAGGGAAGCTCTCCCAGACGGTACACACGCAGAAAGAGCGCCAGCAGAAAAATTCCAATATAAATCCACAATTCCGGTTTGACAAATCTCTTCCTATTCAAAACAGCACCGCTTTCTACTCTTCGTTCATCCGGGCCAGCTTCGCCGCCTGGTCCGCCGCAATACAGGCGTCAATAATCTCCTGGATATCTCCGTTCATAATCTTGTCCAGTTTGTACAAGGTCAGCCCAATCCGGTGATCCGTCACCCGCCCCTGAGGGAAGTTGTAGGTCCGGATCTTCTCGGAGCGATCCCCGGTGCCGATTTGGCTTCTCCTGGCCTCTGCCTCCGCATCGTGGGCTTTCTGGCACTCTATATCATAAAGCTTAGCCCTGAGAAGGGCAAAGGCTTTCGCCTTGTTCTGGAGCTGGGATTTCTCCGTCTGGCTGTACACCACGATTCCTGTTGGATAGTGAGTCAGGCGGACTGCCGAGTCTGTGGTATTGACGCACTGGCCGCCGTTTCCCGACGCCCGCATCACATCGATCCGGATATCCTTTTCATCGATCTGAACGTCCACTTCCTCCGCCTCCGGCATCACCGCCACCGTAATAGTGGAAGTGTGAATCCGGCCGCCGGACTCAGTCTCCGGGACACGCTGCACCCGGTGAACGCCGGATTCATATTTCATCACGGAATAGGCCCCCTGGCCGTTGATCTGGAAGGTAATGCTTTTCATGCCTCCGATTCCAATCTCGTCCGCCTCCATCACTTCGATTTTCCAGCGCCGTCCTTCCGCATAGTGGGCATACATCCGGTAGATCTCCGCCGCAAAGAGGGCGGCCTCGTCTCCTCCGGCTCCCGCCCGGATCTCCACGATTACATTTTTATCATCATTGGGATCCTTAGGCAGAAGCAGGATCTTCATCGTATGCTCCAGCTCTTCAATACGGTTCTTTGCACTGCTCAGCTCTTCCTTGAGCATTTCCCGCATTTCTTCATCGTTTTCTTCCTCCAGCATCTGGAGGCTCTCTTCCACGGTTTCTTTGCTCTTCTTATACTCCCTGTAAGCATCCACAATGGGCTGCAGATCATTCTGCTCTTTCATTAGCCTGCGGAAACGCGCCTGATCATTCACCACAGAGGGTTCGTTCAGCTCATTCAGGACATCCTCAAAGCGCAGCAGCAAATCTTCCAATTTATCAAACATCCTTTAACATCCTCCTGTTAGAGTCCCAATTACTACCCGGTCCAGACCGGCCAAATCTTTCACCACTTGAATCCCCGCAAATCCCTGTTCCCTTAGAATCCCGGGAACCTCAGTTCCCTGATCGCATCCAATCTCCAGATACAGTCTCCCGCCTTCTTTCAGGTACGGCCGGCATTCCCCGGCAATCCTTCTATAAAAAAACAGCCCGTCCTCATGTCCGTCCAGGGCAAGCCAGGGTTCATGTCCGCGGACTTCCTCCATCAGGGCCGGGATTTCTCCCCTTCGAATATACGGGGGATTTGATACGACCACATCAAACTTCCCCCGCAGTTTCAAAAACAAGTCACTCTGTACCAAATCCGCCTGCAGGGAAAGACGCTCTTTGTTCTTCCGGGCAACCCCAAGAGCTCCGGCGGAAATATCGGCTCCCACACCCTCCGCGCCCGGACAGGCGTGCAGGAGGCTTAAAAGAATGCAGCCGGAACCTGTGCAAAGATCCAAAAAACGCATACCGGGCTTCAGGAATTTTAACACTTCCTCCACCAGGATTTCCGTATCCTGACGGGGAATCAGCACCTGATCGCTGACCAGGAAAGAGAGGCCCATAAACTCCTGCTCCCCCGTAATGTGCTGCAGGGGAATTCTCTGCGCCCTTTTTTGAACCGCTTCCCAAAACATCTCCTCCCGGCTCTCCTCCAGCATCTCCTCCGGGCAGGCCAGGAAACGGCTTCTCGTACACCCGGCAGCATACTCCAGCAGATACCAGGCATCCAGCGCCGCCTCCAAAACTTCCGCTCTCTCCAGCGCCTCCCGCCCCCGGCGGTATGCTTCCCGAAGTGTCAATCCTCCGCCTCCAGAATCTCCTCAATATCCGGTGTGGCCGCTTCCTCCTCAACCGCTTCCGCGGCTTCCTCTTCCACGGAAGGTTCCGTCTCAGCCGGAGCTTCCGGCACCTCTTTCGGTTCCTCTTCTGCCTGGATCGGATCCTCCTCCGGGGATTCTTCCGGTTCCCGGATATAGTCTTCCTCTGCAGGTCTTCCCTGATACTCTCTCCAGTCAAATACGGCATCCACTGCCGCAATGGCAACTTCTATCATCTGATCGTCCGGCTCTTTTGTAGTAAGGGACTGAAGCCACATACCCGGCTTGCTCAGAATTCCAATCAATGGGTTGTCCGTATTGCCTGCCAGGCGGATAAACTCATAGGAAACCCCGGCAATCACCGGAACCAGGGCTATCCGGAATACCACCCGCAGAATGGGTGAATCCACACGGATAAAAATAAAGAAAATGATGCTGATTACCATTACAATCAGCATAAAGCTGGTTCCGCAGCGTTTATGGCGCTTGGAGCTAATCCGCACATTCTCCACATTTAATTCCAGCCCCGTCTCAATGCAGTTAATGCACTTATGCTCCGCACCATGATAACGGAAAACCCTCTGAATATCTTTCATCAGGGAAATCAAAAGCACATAGCCGATAAACAGGAGCAGACGGATGGCACCCTCTATGACAGCCAATATAGAATCCGAGACAATATATGACCGCAGATAATTTGCCAGAAAATAGGGAAAAATCATAAAAATAGCGACAGCCATGACAATCGAGAACGCCACGGTAATTCCCATAACAACCTTTTCCGCCTGATCACGGAACACCTTCTGCATAATGACATCCGCCTTAGACGGCTTGGAATCATCCTCCTCGTCGTAAAAGCTGGCAGAAAAAGTCAGGCACTTCATTCCCAGAACCAGGGAGTCCACAAAATTAACCACTCCCCTTACAACGGGAATCTTCTTAACCTTCTTTCCCCCTATTCCCTCGTAAGTACTCAAATGTACTTCAATCTCTCCGTCCGGACGGCGCACGCCTACCGAATATACATCCTGGTTTTTCATCATAATGCCTTCCAGAACTGCCTGTCCGCCGATACCTGAAGATTTTCCTGTCGTTTTCATATCTATACTGTTCTCCTAACCTTGAGCCATACCGGATAGGAGCGCTTTGCGCTCCTGCCTGCAGTCAGAGACGCATGGCTCACTAGCAACGCATATAGTAAAACGGGTTGAGATTATTCCAACCTCAACCCTTGTTTACACCTTCTTATTTGGTAATGCCATATTTACGATTGAACTTATCAATACGTCCGCGGGCTGCCGCAGCCTTCTGCTGACCGGTATAGAATGAATGGCACTTGGAACAGATTTCCACGTGAATGTCTTTCTTGGTGGAGCCTGTCACAAATGTATTTCCGCAGTTGCAGGTAACGGTGGCCTGATAATACGCCGGATGGATTCCTTCCTTCATGTTTTTCACCTCTTTATTGTATTTGTGAACTTCTCATGCAATTCCCAGCCAATGCTGCTCCGATGAATCCACAGCAAGTCTCCCTGGGCTATCCCTGCAAGTCCCTGCAGTTCCCTGCCAATATGACAGCTTTTAAATTATAGCATATGAAAAATGCTATTTCAAGCCTTTTCTTTCTTTTTCAAATAAGAAATCAGCCGCCTGTAAGAATCCTGATATCCAAAGGCCTCCACATCTTTCCGGTACTTCTTATACACCAGCCTGGCCGTCTCCAGCGTGTAGTAATCCATCCAGTTTTTTTTCTTCTTGTGGGTCTTATTAAAATGAGGCAGTTCTTTCAAACCGTATTTCTCCTGAATGGGCCGGAATTCATCATCCAGGGTCTCGCACTTTCCGATGTAGTCCACCAAAGGCCTCCCCTTTTTGTCGTGGGTCCAGTCATACTGGATTAGGAAATGTTTCTCCAACAGCCCGTTTGGAATCCTGACTATTTTACGGATGAAACGGTCAAACCCCTCATCCCGCCGGATATAACCGAACAGATAATGGTCAAAGTCAAATTCCTGCTTCTTATAAAATTCCTTATCGTGGTGATATTTGCTCTCATAGCAGGATACCAGCCTGGCAAAGGGATCCCGGACAAAGGTAAATTTGAAAAAGCCCTGCTCATTTTTCGGCAGCACATCCCGCCGGATCCATCCGCCCTTTCCCACAATGGTGTGGATGCTGTCGTCATCCGCCCCGCCTCCGCAGATACTCGCCTTAATGGAAGAACAGGCCACTTTGGAGTTCACCAGGTACACAATCTTTTTTTCCCTGTCTACTACGAACTCCCGGGACTGGAAATTCCCGTATCTCACAAGGGTTTTCAGCTTCCGCAAATTACCGCACACAACAGTTTTTATTATCTTCACATAATTTTTCATGGATCACAGTCCTCTCTTTTTCAGCATCCCTTCTTCTATCTGGCGGAATACAAAGCGGTCAATCAGAACGCCGATGAGTACGATTACAATCATAACCAGCATCACCTGGTTAATATCGGCCAGATCCCGCCCCATAGTCAGCGTATGTCCCAGCCCTACCGTAGCGCTCATAACTTCCCCCGACATCAGTGCTCTCCAGGCAAAAGACCACCCTTGGCGCAGTCCCTCGATAAACTCCGGCATGGAAGCGGGGATAATCACTTTGAGATACAGCTTCTTTTTATCCGCCCCCATAGTTCTCGCCACTTTGATCCACAAGGGATTCACATTCCGGATTCCGTTTCTCACAGAGAGCGCAACGCTGAAAGCCGAACCCATGACGACTACAAAGATAATGGCGCTCTCGTCAAGCCCGAACCAGAGAATCGCAAAAGGAACCCAGCAGATGCTCGGAAGTGTCTGGAGGCCCATCAGAAGCGGGTGCAGACAGCGGTGCAGACCCTCGCTCAGCGACAGGGAAATCCCTAGCACCATGCCTATGACTACCGATAGTCCAAAGCCTCCCGCACCTCTTGCCAGACTGTAGAAAATGGCCTGGAGAAGCGTTCCCTTCTTAAGAAGCGCCTGGAAAGACAAGAGCACATTCCACGGACTGGGAAACGCGTAGCTCTTCCACCAGTGCATCCGGGAAGTACCTATCCAGTACAGCAGCTGCCACACAAGAATCAGGGCTATATAAAAGCATACCACCGACAGTTTTCCGTTTAACAATGACTTATTCGTCAAATTCTCCTTTTTCACTCTGCTCCACCTCGATCCGGACATCGTTGAGTATTTCTCTTCTGAGCTTCAGAAATTCTTCGGAACCTATCTGTCTGGGCCTTGGGATACCTACGGAATAAATCCGTTTCAGTCCCGTCTTTCCCGCCCCGATAACGGCCACCCGGTCAGACAGAAATAGCGCCTCTTCCACACTGTGGGTCACCAGAATCACCGTTCTTTTTGCCACGGCGCAAATCTCGGCCAGTTCTTCCCTTAAAATATTGGTAGTTTGCTTGTCCAGAGCGGAAAAAGGTTCATCCATCAGCAGTACGCGGCAGTCCATGGCCAGCGCCCTTGCCAGTGCTACCCTCTGTCTCATGCCGCCGGAAAGCTCGTGGATGCGGTAATTGGAGAATTTATCCAGTTTCACAAGTTTCAGATACCGATGGCTCCTCTCCTCCTGTTCTTCCCTGGAACAGCCAATGATATTCAGTCCGAATTTCACATTTTCGATCACATTCAGCCATGGAAACAAAGCCGAATCCTGAAACATCATGATCCGGTCGTTCCCCGGACCTGTCACAGGTTTTCCATCCATCCGTATGGACCCTTGCGTCGGCTTCTCAAGTCCCGCTACCAGATTCAAAAGCGTAGACTTTCCGCAGCCGGAAGGTCCCACGACACTGAAAAATTCGCCCTCTTCTATGGTAAGGGATACGGCGGTCAGAACCTCGCCTCCATGCCCCTCATACTGCTTCGATACATCCTTTAATTCCAGCAATCCGCTCGCCTCCTCTGTTGGGCTCCGCCTGGCGGAACTATTTTACCTGCAGGAATCCCTCATAAGGGCTCTGGGAAACAAATTCCTCCCGCACGCAGATCTCCGAAAAAGCATCCATGGTTCCTGCGCTTACTTTCGTATTAAAAGTAATATGTTCAAAAGAACCCTTCAATATGTCTTCTTCAATGGATTTTCCTGTGGCAAGCTCAATTTCCTCGTTGATAATTGTCATGGACTCCTCTGCATTCTCATTGAGGGCATCCGTCACCTCACCGTGAACCTTCAGGAATTTTTCCACGATTTCCGGGTTGTTATCCATAAACTCCTTGCGGATCACCACCACTGCAACGGGATAGGAGCCGTCCCAAACTTCATTTTCGTCGCACACGATCTCCGCATTGCACTCCTTGATCAACGTCTGCGCCCAGGGCTCCGGCACGCAGGCTGCATCAATCTCTCCATTCTGCATCAGCTGCAGGATATAGGCATTCTTAGTAGCCGTAATGGTCACATCCCCGCCGTCGTCCGCAGCAGCCAGATTATTCTCCGCCAGCATATTGAGAAAAATCAAATGCTGGGTGTTGCCAATCTGGGGAACGGCAACATGTTTGCCCGCCAGATCGGAAACACTCTTGATTCCGCTGCCCGGTGCAGCCAAAAGCATCATACCCCCGTCGGAAGCACCCGACAGGACTACCACATCCCCTTTAGACTTTACATTTGCACTGATGGCAGGAATCGGTCCGATGTATCCGATATCAATGTCTCCGGAAAACAGGGCCGTCACCTCGTCCGGGCCCGCATTAAAGGAAACCCAGTTGACATTTATATCTTCTCCCAGCTCCTCCTCCAGAAGTCCCTGGTTTTTCATCAGGAGCGCCTGGCTGTGGGTAATATTCGGGAAATAAGCCATGTTTACCGTGGAAGCCTGTTCCTGCTTTTTTCCGCAGCCCCCGCAGAGCAAAATCCCAAGCAGTCCCATAAGGACAACTCCTCCCCAGGCCTTCTTGTTTTTCTTTCCCAAATCCTTTTTTCCAAACCTCATGAATCACACCTCTTCTTTCTAAAGCCGTCTCCGGCGCAACCCTTACCTGTATGCAATCCGTTCCCGGACAACCTCCAGAATGGCCTCTGCACATTCCTCCACGGTCTGCCCGGCTGTATCCACCGCAATATCCGGGTGAAGGGGCTTCTCGTAGGGGCTGTTGACACCTGTAAAATTGGAGATTTCCCCATTTTCCGCCCTCTGATACAGTTTTTTCACATCCCTGCGCTTACATTCTTCCAGGGAAGTGCTCACATAAACCTCTATAAAATTCTCTCTGCCGATAATTTCCCTTGCGCTCTCCCGGTCCACATGGTACGGAGAAATGAAAGACGCCAGAACCACCAGTCCCGCATCATTCATCAGCTTTGCCACCTCGGCTACCCGGCGAATATTCTCCACCCGGTCTTTTTCTTTAAATCCCAGGTCCCTGTTCAGCCCCATCCGTACATTGTCCCCGTCCAGCAGCATGGTATATCTGCCCATCAGGTTCAGGCGTTTCTCCAGCTCATTGGCCAGGGTAGATTTCCCGGCTCCCGAAAGGCCTGTAAACCAGATGGTAACGGGATTCTGCTCCAGCTTGCCCGCCCGGTATTTCCTTGTAATATCCGTCTCCTGCCAAGTCAGGTTATCCGCCCGGCGCAGGGAATGCTGGATCACGCCGCAGGCCGAAGTCATATTCGTCACCCGGTCGATGAGTACGAAGCTGCCCAGGGTCCGGTGCCCGGTAAATTTGTCCAGTACACATTTTTCGGACAAAATCACATCGCAGTAGGCAATCTCATTCTTGTATATCTGATCCACGGGAATATGCTCCCCGGAGTTCACATCTATTTTGTATTTGATATTCATCACCGTGGCCGGAAGCAGCTTCGTACCAATTTTAATCTGGAAGTTCCGCCCTGCCACCAGCAGATCATCATCCATCCACAGAAGCATGGCTACAAACATATTGCTGACCTTAAGCCCCGAATTTTTCTCCAAGACACAGCCCCGGGATACATCTACCTCCCGGTCCAGCTGTACGGTCACCGGCTGTCCCTCCAGGGCGCGGTCCGTCTCCCGGTCCGTCACCAGGATGGAGCGCACTTTTGCCT
>ERZ777305.672-NODE-672-length-53201-cov-10.414424_pt1 | contig 53201 bp, 44 predicted proteins | sample MGYA00374965_ERZ777305 | MGnify/ENA primary metagenome ERZ777305 (study PRJEB29328, sample SAMD00013331) | mouse gut metagenome | study: EMG produced TPA metagenomics assembly of the Metagenome analysis of fecal microbiota from mouse which was promoted...
TATGTCGTGGCCGAGAAATACAGAACAAGCCGCGGAACTGACGGAAGAACAATACTGATATCTCATGCTGGGTTTAAACCCGTTGGATCTCAAGATAAAGGATGTGGATCCGTCAAAAATATGCTGACATTTGTGCAGGGGGTGTCGCAAAATCATCAAATTAGATGATTGAGCGGCACCCCCGCTCTAGTTCTACTAACAAAAAATCCAGCGTTTTCCCGTTTCAAGAAAATCAGCTGGATTTTGGCGTACTTTAATAACGGTTCCTGTTTTCATGGATTTAAGCTGTTCCTTTTACTGCAAACAGATGGCTTCCTGTCCGTTCTTTTTGTATTTTTTCATGTAGCTTATTGATGTTATACCCTATGCAGAGCAATAGAATTTCCAGTTTTACCTTTGTTTTCCCACGAAGCAGGAATCTTTGGAATCCATAGTCATTTTTCAGAACACCAAATGCACCTTCTACTTGAATGGATTGGTTCATCCGATATTTGATCCCTGTTTCACTCAGGATGTTTTCGTATGATTCCTGCCGCTTTTCCCAAAAACTTTTTGACAGGTACAGCCGTTTGTTCCCTCTGGCTTTTGTACATTTACTTTTCTGTTTCCTGATATAAAGCGGGAAAAGAAGTTTTCTGGCATGGCAGGTGTAAGTATCGGCTCTTTCATCATAACTCATGTTTTCCCGCTTGCTGATATCCTGTCTGAAGCTGCGTTTTTTCCACTTCTCATAGGTCTGGGGCTTTATATACGGGGTCTGCCCGCAGTCCCGCAGGTACGTGTATCCTTCTTCGCTTTCATATCCGGAATCGGCAGTCACGCTTGGATACCGGAATAACAGGTTCTTTTCCATTGTTTTTAAAAATGGGACCAGCGTCCAGACATCATTCCTGTCCTGAAAGAGATCAGCAGACACGATATATTCACTGTCCACGGCGATCTGTACATTATATCCCGGTCTTAACTGGGCATTACGCATATGGTCATCTTTCATATGCATAAAGGTAGCATCCGGGTCTGTCTTGCAATGATTATTCCTGCCCTGAAAACTGGCTGTATGCCAGTCATAGTTCCTCTGGCGTTCAAGAAACCTGCGGAACAGTTCTGCATACCGCTGGTTCTTACTTTTCCTCCTGCCGCGTCCGTTTACAAAAACGGTACCGTCTGTCCGGCATTTCTTTTCCAGAAAACGGGATATTTTCTGTAAATCCTGCGTCCTTGTTTCTACACTGACCGAAAAAGTATACCTGTTGGCACAGGCTTCTGCCAGAAATCCTGTACGGAAACGGGCAATGGTGCTGTGAACCTACAGTAAGCTGTAATCTAATTCCTCCAATTCGTGGCTCAGCAGTCGAACCGAATCATCATTAGGGACCAGACCTTCTAAACCTAATGGTAAAACCAGTTGATAAGGTTCGCCAAATTCGGTATAATTTTTTATGGTATTTTAATTTACTCGTCATAATTTATTATACCACGGATGGCAGGCTCTTCGGAGTCTGCTTTTCTGTTTTTAGACACAAAAACGGAGCCATTGCTCCAGTAGCGATTGTTCAGCTACTTTTGCAACAGCCCCATTTTTTATTGTCCGTCCCGGAGATTACAAGGGAAGATATGACAAAAGATATAACGGAAAGAGTCAGGAAAGCCCAAGATAAGGTACTGGAACATTGATCAGTGATGTACCCTTACTGTTTGGGAGTGATGATGTACTGTGGCTGTATGACAGCGATTTTGTATATCTGTAGAAACAGGGGACAGGCATTTGTTGATGTAAGCAGAAATTCAATATCCATTTGTATAATCCACGATGATAAAATAAATACATATCATGCTTCATAAAGTGTATACGGTTTATGTATTTATTAAAAAAACATTTTATAGTGAGCAAAAGTAATCGTTTTATGATTGGATTTATGTCATAAGATACTGGTATAATTTGTCAAATTGGAGGTGATAGGGTGATCAATATTGATTTTAACAATATAAACGATGAGATTGTCTACGAGGCATTTCATGTGGATGGAAATGAAGCTGAGGCACTGAACGACAGCTATCTGGAACTCTTTGAACTGATCGGACGGGACGCTATGCTGAAACTGTTTACCCATTTTCATGGGGATAAGATAGACTGTCCCATGCGGCTGTATCGTGCAGAGTTTATTGCTGACCTTGCGAAAAATGAGACAGACAGGCGTGAGAGGGCCAAGATCGCAAGGGCCGGCGGATATTCGGCAAGGGTAATAGAAGGCGTGCTGAGTAAGCGACGGAAAGAAAATGAGGCGGAATAATAAAATGGAAAACGACATCAATGCCATTGAGTGGGGTGTGGCAATAAAATGACATACACATCCTATGCATTTCTGATTTTTATAGTTATAACAACAGGCATCTATTATACAGTACATAAAAAACGACAGTGGTTGGTCCTTCTGTTTTCCAGCATTATCTTTTATATATGTTCCGGCCCGGTTTTTTTAATCTGGCTCTTATCCTTTACCTTTTTTACATGGTACGGCGCAGGAAAAATGGAGAAGAGTAAGGCAGGAAGAAAAGCGGTTCTGGCAGTGCTGATTTTTATGAACATCGGCGTATTGTTCCTTCTCAAATGGAGCGGCATGGAACTGGCGTTTATAAACAGGGTCTTTGGAACCAATCTGGGATGGCGGGTTGTCCTGCCCATGGGAATGTCCTTTTTTACATTCCAGAATGTGTCTTATTCAGTGGATGTATACAGTGGGAAGATCCCGGCGGAAAGAGATTTCTGGCATTATCTGTTGTATGCGTCTTATTTTCCTTATATTGTATCCGGGCCGGTTAACCGGTATGAAAAGATGGGAGCGCAGTTTTGTGCGGGACATTCTTTTGACAGGGATGCTTTTTATCATGGTATTCTGCGGATCCTGTGGGGATATATGAAGAAGATGGTCATCGCTGACAGGGCAGCAATCTTTGTTGATGAGGTTTTCGGACATTACTATATGTACCGGGGACTTTTTATCATATTTGCTGTGCTTTTGTTCTCACTGCAGCTCTACATGGATTTCAGCGGCTGTATGGATATCGTTCTGGGTGTATCGAAACTGTTCGGGATAGAGATGGCGGAGAATTTCCGTGCACCTTATGGAGCGGTCACCGTGGCGGATTTCTGGAGGAGATGGCACATGTCCCTGACGTCATGGTTCCGGGATTACCTGTATATCCCGCTTGGCGGCAACAGGAAAGGGGCGGCGCGGAAATATCTCAATATCGTGCTCGTCTTTCTGTTTTGCGGGATGTGGCATGGCGCGGGCATTACCTTTTTGATCTGGGGGTTTCTGAACGGGGCATATCAGGTGACCGGCAGTATGACGGTCAGACTCAGGAGGCGGCTGTGTCAGGCTGCAGGACTGGATGAGCATAGTCATGGAGCAATGCTGCGCAAAAAACTGACCACTGCTGTCCTGATAGAATCTACATGGCTGTTTTTTCGGGCAGATGGTTTTAAAGAAGCCTTTGTCATGCTGCGGCGTATGTTTACAGGCTGGAATCCGTGGATTCTTTCTGATGGGACATTATATCAGGCCGGACTGGATCAATGGGATTTCCTGATCCTGCTTGTGGGTGCACTGGGCGTCGGCTGGGTGTCACGCACAGCGGATGATAAAGATCTGTACCGGATCTTCTGTTCACAGAGCTGGCTGTGTCAGACGATGGTCATTCTTGGTGCGCTGGTGGTATGGTATCTGTTTGGCATTTACGGACCTGGATTTGATCCGGTGGAATTTCTGTACTTTAATTTTTGAAAAAACAGGCAGTGGCGTGCAGGGGTGCATGTGAGGGGAAAGCCGGTATGGACTGCGATATTTCACAAAGAAGGATGGGATATAAGGTGGACAGAGGTGCAAAGGTTTTGGTCAGCATCGTCATAACGTTACTTGTCTTTATGAGACTGGGATATGTTTTGGAGGCTGACTATGACGGAAATCAGTCAATGGCCGGGTTTTACCGATTGGACAGGGATAGCGTGGACGTTGTTTTTTACGGCAGCAGTCATGTATATGCGGGGGTGAATGTGGCTGCCCTGTGGGACGATTACGGTATTGCGGGATATGATATGGCCGGGACCATGCAGACGTTATGGAATTCTTATTACAATATGGAAGAGACGCTGAAATACCAGTCGCCCCGGCTGATGGTGGTGGATCTTTACGGAATAGGGATAGAAGAAGAGTACTATGGAACCACGAATGTTATCAAAAATGTGAGCAGTATGCGGTTTTCCCTTAATAAAATAAAGAATGTCTGGAACAGTGTACCGCATGAGGAATTTTTATCCTGCCTGCTGTCGTACCCGCTGACCCATGACAGCTATAAAGAGCTGGGGAGAGGAAATTTTGAGGAAGGGGTAAATAGTGTCGGCGGGGACTGGTATAAAGGCTATAAGCCTTCCTATGCGGTCACCCGGTATGATACGCTGCCGCAGGTGAGGACAGACTTAGAAAAAAGGATACCTGCACAGAAGAACAGAATTTATCTGGAAAAAATGTCCCGGCTTGCCAGAGAACATCAGATCCAGCTGGCTTTTATGGTTGTTCCCTATGAAGGGATTGATGAGAAAGACCAGATGCTGTATCAATGGGCCGAAGAGTATGCACAGGAAAACGGGATCCTGTTTTTAGACGGGAATGCCAGGCTGGAAGAAATGGGGTTTGATCCGGCGGTTGATTATGCGGAGGCATCCCACCTGAATCACAGCGGGGCATGTAAGTTTACGGCATATCTGGGAAGCTGGCTTACAGAGCATTATGATCTGGCTGACCGCAGAGGAGATGACAGGTGGGATTCCTGGCAGAAGTACAGTGACTGCCATAAATCCCGTCAGGAGGACCGGGAACTGGCGCAGTGTACGGAGCTGACAGCTTACCTTGGGAAATTGCAGGAGAGGGAGGATGATCTCGTAATCGTATCTTTGGATGACAATTATAGGAAGAATCCGTATGTGCAGCTTTTGGAAGGACTGGTTGGAATCGATCCATATACGCTTGGAAGTTCTGCATCCATCGTGCTGGAAGACCGGAGAATCTTATACCAGACACCTGATGAGCCGGAATATCTGTGGTATAGGGAGACGGAGTTGTCTGATATCGCAGTCAGCAGATCCTATGGCGGCGCTATGCAGATACAGGTCAATAATACGGTGAAGAATGATAACTATAATGATGTTACGATTCTGGTCTATAACAGGCTGCTTGATGAGGTGGCTGATGTGGTCTGCTTTAACAGTGATGGGGTATTGATCCGGTGAATTTTCTTTCGTGGGTGGCAGGGTGTGTGAATAAGGCACAGCAGAACGGACAAGGCAGCTTTCAACTGCGTCGCATATTTTTTAAAGAAAATCTAATATACCATACATATTTAAATGACTTATGATAGGGGAAGCAATCTGGAGATGGATGGCTACAGCAATTATCATAGTGTTTTTGCACTTCATGGCGAATTGAATCAAAAGATTGGTGAAGTTTTTGTCAGGGATAGTGTTTTAGATACAACTGATTTGTGTGGTGCATTTATGTTATAGTAAAAATCAGATTGTGAGTCCTTGCACGATGGGAAATAATAATAGTAACTTAATGATGAGACGGCAAAAGAAAAGACAGTCAAAAAGGCGGTGATCAGGTGGCTGGAGAAGAAATACGGCAGGATACCAGAACTGTAGAGCAGATTGTCGATGGAATGAGTTTATTCGATGATGATCTGATGTCAATGGTATTTGACGGTAATATAGAAGCAACGGAGCTTCTGTTAAAGATTATACTGAGAAAGGACGATATTCAAGTTATAAGCGTTGTAGGGCAGAGAGAATTGCAGAGTCCTATAGTCGGCGGGCGGGACATCCGTCTGGATATTCTGGCAAAAGACAGTGCGGGCAAGCACTATAATGTGGAAGTGCAGAAGAAGCCGGAAGGAGCGCATATCCGTCGTGCCAGATTTAACAAGCAGTATGATGGATTCCCGGATGCTGAAAGCAGGGCAGGATTTTTCGGAGTTACAGGATTCGTATATGGTGTTTATTATTCAGACGGATATCTTTGGACATGGGATACCGATTTATACGATTAATCGCCATTTTGAGGAGATTGACGATATCTTTGATGATGGTTCTCATATTGTGTATGTGAATGGAAGCTATAAGGGAGACGATACAGTCGGTAGATTGATGCATGACTTTGGCTGTAAGGAAGCGAAGGATATGTATTATTCGGAACTGGCTAAAGGGGTAAAGCATTTTAAGGAAGAAGGAGGTCGAGAAAGAATGTGTGAAGCGGTTGAGAAGTATGCGGAACAAAAGGCAGAAAGCGCAAGATTGAACAGTCTGTTGGAGTCTATAAGAAATCTTATGGCAAATATGAAACTGGGTGCAGAGCAGGCGATGAATGTGCTTGAGGTCAATGATCAAGACAGGGAGATATTACAGAAAAGGTTATAAAGTTATTAGGTATAATTGATGTGGAGGGCAAGGAGTATTCTGAAGTGATTGAATACTCCTTGCTTAGTTTTACCTGTCAAATATAATAACGATAGTTATCGAATGAAACATGCACACAGCGCTGTGACGATGGATGTATATAATCATATCGCAAGCAGACAGGATGTTAAGGAGGAAGTGGATCGGTATGCGATGCAAAATTTTATTTTATTAATTAGCACTCACCTATTGACAGTGCTAACAATTCGTTGTATTGTGATAGTATCAATAGAACAGAAAGGGGAACAGGTTATGAATTTAACGAAATTTACCCAGAAATCCATACAGGCAGTGGAGCAGTGTGAGAAGCTGGCATACGAATACGGTAACCAGGAAATCGAGCAGGAGCATTTACTCTACAGTCTGCTGACCATCGATGACAGTTTGATTTTAAAATTGGTTGAGAAGATGGAAATACAGAAGGAATATTTTTTAAACCGTGTAGAGCAGGGGTTGAATAAGCGCACGAAAGTGCAGGGCGGTCAGATTTATATCGGCCAGGATTTGAATAAGGCATTGATCAGTGCAGAAGATGAGGCAAAGGCGCTCAGTGATGAGTATGTGTCGGTGGAGCATCTCTTTCTGGCAATGCTGAAGCATCCCAACAGGGAAATGAAGGAAATCTTCCGGGAGTTTGGCATCACCAGAGAGCGCTTTTTGCAGGCATTGTCTACGGTGCGGGGTAACCAGAGGGTGACTTCGGATAATCCGGAGGCAACTTATGATACGCTGGAGAAGTACGGGCAGGATCTGGTGGAAAAGGCGAGAAGCCAGAAATTGGATCCTGTGATTGGCAGGGATAATGAGATTCGTAACGTAATCCGTATTCTTTCCCGTAAAACCAAGAACAATCCCGTGTTGATCGGAGAACCTGGTGTGGGTAAGACTGCTGTGGCAGAAGGTCTGGCACAGCGTATCGTCAGGGGGGATGTGCCGGAAGGACTTAAAGATAAGAAGATATTTGCCTTGGATATGGGGGCGTTGGTGGCAGGCGCCAAGTATCGCGGCGAGTTTGAGGAACGTCTGAAAGCGGTGCTTGATGATGTGAAGAACAGTGACGGGCAGATCATCCTTTTCATCGATGAGCTGCACACTATCGTGGGTGCGGGTAAGACAGACGGTGCCATGGATGCGGGCAATATGCTCAAACCCATGCTTGCCAGGGGTGAACTGCACTGCATTGGCGCTACCACACTGGATGAATACAGGCAGTATATTGAGAAGGATGCGGCGCTTGAGCGGCGTTTCCAGCCAGTGATGGTGGAGGAGCCTACAGTGGAGGATACCATATCCATTCTGCGTGGTTTGAAAGAGCGCTATGAGGTTTTTCATGGCGTCAAGATTATGGATAATGCACTGGTCAGTGCGGCGGTTTTATCCAATCGTTATATTGCTGACAGATTCCTGCCGGACAAGGCTATCGATCTGGTGGATGAGGCCTGTGCATTGATTAAGACAGAACTGGATTCCATGCCCACAGAGCTGGATGAACTGCAACGTAAGGTGATGCAGCTTGAGATTGAAGAGACAGCCCTGAAAAAGGAGGATGACAACTTAAGCAGGGAACGTCTTACCAATCTGCAGCGGGAACTGGCAGAATGGAAGGAAGAACTGAAAAACCGCATGGTGCAGTGGGAGAATGAAAAGGCGTCTGTGGAGAAGCTGTCTAAGATCAGGGAAGAAATCGACGAAGTCAACAATCAGATTCAGATTGCCCAGCGTGACGGAGACTATGAGAAAGCTGCGGAATTAAGCTATGGTAAGCTGCCTTCTTTAAAGCAGCAATTGGAGATTGAGGAAGAGCAGGTCAGCAAGAAAGACTTATCTCTCGTTCATGAGAGCGTGTCCGATGAAGAGATTGCCAGGATTATTTCCCGCTGGACAGGGATACCGGTCGTAAAGCTGACGGAGAGCGAGCGAAATAAGACCCTGCATCTGGATGAGGAGCTGCATAAACGGGTAATTGGCCAGGATGAGGGCGTGACGAAGGTAACAGAAGCTATTATTCGTTCTAAGGCAGGTATCAAGGATCCTACCAAGCCCATCGGTTCCTTCCTGTTCCTGGGTCCTACTGGTGTGGGTAAGACAGAACTGGCTAAGGCGCTGGCGGCATCTTTGTTTGATGATGAGAATAATATGGTGCGCATCGATATGAGTGAATATATGGAGAAATACTCGGTTTCCAGGCTGATTGGGGCGCCTCCCGGATATGTAGGATATGAGGAAGGCGGGCAATTGACTGAAGCAGTCAGGAGAAAGCCATACTCGGTGGTACTATTTGATGAGATTGAGAAAGCGCATCCGGATGTCTTTAATGTGCTGCTGCAGGTGTTGGATGACGGGCGTATCACAGATTCTCAGGGCAGGACGGTGGACTTTAAGAATACGATTCTCATCATGACGTCTAATATCGGGGCCAATTATCTGTTGGAAGGCATTGACGCGCAGGGAGCTGTCACGCCGGAGGCAGAACATCTGGTTCTGGGAGATTTAAGAAATCATTTCAGACCGGAGTTTTTAAACAGGCTGGATGAGACGATTCTCTTTAAGCCGTTGACTAAGGATAATATCGGCGGTATCATTCGTCTGATTATAGAGGATTTGAACAGGCGGCTTGCTGACAGAGAATTACAGATAGAGCTCACGCCGGAGGCAGAACGGTTTATTGTGGAGAATGCCTATGATCCTGTATATGGGGCAAGACCGCTCAAAAGGTATATTCAGAAATATGTGGAGACTCTGTCTGCAAAGTTGATTCTGGCAGATCAGGTGAGGTCTAAGGACGTTATACAGATTGTGCTTAGAGAGGATCATCTGGAGGCAGTCTGTAAGGTTGTCTAGGTAAGCCGCCGTCTGAATCCGACAGAATGTATATTTTTTCATGAAAAGCATATGCTATTTCATATGTTATTAAATGGAGGAAATGATGGATTCTGTTTGGCGTGAGACTGCGGCTTTGCCGCACTTTGAGAAACTGGCAGGGGATGTGAAGACAGATGTGCTGATTATTGGCGGCGGTATCACAGGGATTCTATGTGCCCACTTTATAAAAGAGCGGGGCATGGATTATCTGCTGGTGGAGGGAGAGGAAATCTGCCATGGGGTGACAGGCAATACCACAGCGAAGATTACAGCCCAGCATGGATTGATTTATTCGAAGATGATGCGGCATATGGGCCTGGAAAAGACCAGGTTGTATCTGGAGGCCAACCAGAGGGCGGTTTTAAAATATGCGGAATTGGCACAACATTACGCGTGTGATTTTATAGAGAAGAAATCCTTTGTCTATTCCGTGGATGACAGGAAGAAATTGGAACAGGAGGCGGATTGTTACCGTCTGCTTGGGCTTACGGATGAGATTGTGGAGACGCCGGAGCTGCCCTTTGCCACAGCGGGGGCAGTTATGATGCGGGGTCAGGCACAGTTTCATCCGTTAAAATTTCTGGCTGGGGTGGCGAAGGATTTAAATATCTGCGAGCATACTTTTGTCACGCAGCTTATGCCGGGCAAAGCAGTCACTGATCAGGGGACGATTGCTTATAAGCAGGTGATTTTTGCCACGCATTACCCGATAGATAATAAACACGGTTGTTATTTTCTGAAACTATATCAGCATCGCTCTTATGTGCTGGCGCTAAAGCAGGCGCCGCAGATGGAAGGCATGTATGTGGATGAGGACAGAAAGGGTCTTTCTTTTCGCGGTTATAAGGATTTCCTTTTAGTTGGCGGCAGCAGTCACCGTACTGGAAAGCGGGGAGGAAACTGGCAGGAACTTCGTCAATTTGCCGGGCAGTATTATCCGGATGCTGTGGAGCAGTACTGTTGGGCGGCGCAGGACTGCATGCCGCTGGACGAAGCACCTTATATTGGTTCCTATTCCCCGTCTATGCCGGGATGCTATGTGGCCACAGGATTTCAAAAATGGGGAATAACGTCCGCTATGGTATCGGCGATGCTATTGGCAGATCTGGTGCAGGGGATTGAGAATCCCTATGCGGCAGTGTTTGATCCCGGGCGGAGTATTTTCAAAAAACAATTGTTGTGTAATGCGGCAGAATCGCTTGTGAATCTGCTGACGCCCACAACGCCAAGATGCCCGCATCTGGGATGTGCACTGAAGTGGAATCCGGCGGAACACTCCTGGGACTGTCCCTGTCACGGATCAAGATTTACAGAGGAGGGAAAGTTGTTGGATAATCCCGCAAACGGGGATGTTAAATTATAGAACTGGTGTTATTTAATTGTTTTATATTCTGAGAGGGAAAGAAAGGCAGCCTGCGTCGGCAGGCTGTTATTTGTGTATAATGTTGACTGGTCATATGGTCTTGTTTGTGGTATTTTATAAGGGATGGAAAAGGGGACATTGCCTGGAAGCAAGGGATGAAAGGAGAATGATATGAAATATCCTCGGTTTTTACAGAATCATGGGACGATTGCCTTTGTGGCCCCTTCTTTTGGCTGTGCCAGTGAGCCGTACAAGGCTGGCTTCTTAAATGCCCAGAAGAAGTGGAAACAGGAGGGATACCAGTTAAAGTTTGGACCTAACTGTTATGTGGAGGAGGGCGTTGGTATCAGCAATAAACCGGCACTGTGCGGTGAGGAACTGACGGAATATTATTGTGCGCCGGACAGTGACTGTTTGATTTCCTGCGGCGGCGGCGAGCTGATGTGTGAAATATTAGACTACGTGGATTTCGAGAGGATTGGCAGAGCAGATCCCAAGTGGTATATGGGATACTCTGATAACACCAATATGACGTTTCTTCTGGCAACCTTGTGCGACACGGCATCAGTCTATGGTCCTTGCGCGGCGGCCTTTGGCATGGAGCCGAGGCACCAGGCGCTGGAGGATGCTCTGGCTGTTCTGCGGGGAGAGAAGTTGACTTTGGAAGGATACGATATGTGGGAGAGGGAATCTTTAAAAAGTGAGGAGAATCCCTTTGCGCCGTATCATCTGACGGAACATTCCAGAATCAGATATTGGCTGCCTGACGGCGGGACGAATGTGGAGAGCCTGCGGGATAAGGGGAAGGCGCCTGGACCTGCTTATGGACAGACGAAGGCAAAAGGAACAGGAGACTGGACAGGCGGGCCTGGGCATATGGAAGAAGGCAAGACAGCGGCGTCCGGCAGTGATGTGCAGACCGAAGCTAGGGTACAGATACAGATGTCCGGCAGATTGCTGGGAGGGTGTATGGATTGCCTGGTGAATCTGCTTGGGACAAAATATGACAAGGTATCAGACTTTGTTGAAAAATATAAGGGGGATGGAATCCTCTGGTTCTTAGAGGCCTGTGATTTAAATCTCATGGGCATCCGCCGTGCCATGTGGCAGATGGAACATGCAGGATGGTTTAAGAATTGCAGTGGTTTTTTAATTGGCAGACCATTAAACGGCATGGGAGCGGAAGACTTTGGGATTGACCATTACCAGGCGGTTTGTGAAATGCTTTATCAGTATCAGGTGCCGGTTCTCATGGATCTGGATATTGGACACCTGCCTCCTATGATGCCCTTGGTATGCGGCAGCATGGCACAGGTTACAAGTGATGGGAGTCGGTATACGGTAGAGATGAAATTAGAGTAGTGGGTTAGAGATGCCGTCAGGCGGTATCTGCACTGACCTGGGATTCGGCATGGTCAGCGTGATATGATAGTTGAGGAAAGAGAGGACAATGGTATGGTACCCAAGGACCCTGTGATGTTATTAAGCTTTATCAATTTAAAACTGCGTGATTTTTATCCAAGTCTTGCGGCATTGTGTGATGATTTGGATATAGACCGGGCTGAAGTAGACGAAAAACTGGCAGGTATTGATTATCACTACGATGAGGAGAAAAATCAATTTGTCTGAAAAAATTAAAGTTACAATTGTTATTGATGACGAAAAACAGAATAGAGAAATAGATGGAAGTTTGGGAAAAAACAGAATTCTGACACATGATACATCTATGACACTTATGTCAACTTTGCTGCAAAATAATCTGATGGAAGGTAGTTTCTGCGGTGGAAGGGGAGATTGCGGCAGATGTATGGTACAGTTTATACAGGGCGCGCCATTGCCCACACCATTGGAGAGAGGCCGCCTGGAAGCGGAGGAACTGAGGAAGGGATATCGTCTGTCCTGTCTAACAAAGCCGAAAAACGATTGTGTCATTAAATTCATGTTTCCAAAAGAGAAAGAAATTGCTATTGTAACGGAGATGATAGAACTGTCGTCTGATATTGACTGCATAGGTCATCCTACAGAATATACAGAAAAAAGAAAATGGGATGTTATACAATCTGATGGCGGCAGTAATTTGGGGGAGCGGATTGGAGATGAAAAAGCGGCTGTTATAAATACAGGTATTATGATAGAAACGAATACAGATTCTGACCAGGTGTCCAGGGATTCTCATATAGTGGCCGTAGACCTGGGAACCACCACCATAGCCATGCAGCTGCGAAATATGGATACTGGAGAGACAGTTGATACGTATTGCGGGATGAATCCTCAAAGAAAGTTTGGGGCAGATGTGCTGTCAAGAATCCAGGCCTCCTGTGACGGATACAGGGAAGAACTAAGACAGTGTGTATGGGAAGTGCTGGAACGGGGAGTGGGGCAGTTTATACGGGCGGCAGGAGCGGAAACGATTGCATGTATCTGTATTGCGGGAAATACCGCAATGGGGCATTTGCTGATGGGATATGATGTATCGTCTCTGGGAAAGAGCCCGTTTATACCTGTGGAGATCGGGCTGCAGCGGTGTGAAGGACCTTTTGGCATTCCTCTTTACATAACACCTGGTATCAGCGCCTTTGTAGGGGGCGATATTGTGGCGGGATTGTATGTTCTGGGGATGTTGTGCGTGCCTAAGGGGAAGCAGGATGCACGGAAATGTGTGACGGGGCAGGCTAAAAAGGTAAGATTGCTTATTGACTTAGGAACAAACGGCGAGATGGCAATTACCGATGGAAGCAGCCTGATGGTGACTGCCACTGCGGCAGGGCCGGCCTTCGAGGGGGGGACGGAGAAAGCGGTGGTAGGGACGGATATGATAGCGGTCGCAGCTTCGCTGAAAAGGAAAGGGATATTGGATGCAACAGGTCTTCTGGCAGATCCTTATTTTAATGAGGGGATTCACGTGCGTACACCCCAGGGAGAGTTCTTCCTCAGGAATCAGGATATCCGGGCATTGCAGATGGCTAAGGCGGCTGTAAGGGCCGGTGCGGAGATTCTGTGGGAGAAGATGGGCAGACCGGAAATCGAGAAGGTATATTTGGCGGGCGGATTCGGCTATTATCTGGATGTGGAAGCTGCTTTTGCCATTGGTCTGCTGCCGGAGCATATGCGGGGCAGCGTGCAGGCGGTTGGGAACACCTCTTTAGAGGGAGCATTCCGAATCGGCAGGGACTTATACAGGCAGACCATGGATATAAGATTGTTGGAGGCGGGGCTTTCCTCTGTGAGGAGCATGAATCTGGCACAACAGGCAGAATTTGAAGACTTGTATCTGCAGCATATGGATTTGGGCAGGGATTGAGGCGTGGCTATGTATTTTGTTTTAAGTTTACGTTAAGCTTTTCCTGCTTTTTCTTTAAACCAGGCGTGCTATCCTGACATCAACAACGAAATCATGTCTTCCGGCCAGACCGGATAGAGGAGTAATATGTGGAGGGATGCCAAATGGTATGGATGAGAGCAGAACTGAAGGCACAGGCGAAGGAAGCTTTACAGAGAAATTATTGGAAGATTGTTTTGGTGGCCGCTCTGATGTTATTATTAGGCGGCGGTGTGGGAACAACAGGTATTGGGCGAAATAGCAGGGAAGTCGTATCGGAAGATGCAGAGGGCATGGAGGAGACGGAATACGATGGGAAGGAAAGCGGATCAGGAGAGGAAACGTCTGGGAAGAAGCATTATTTTATTAAAATAGATACGTCCAAGAATGAGATGCAGCTTGGCGCGTGGACGATTGTAGCGGGTGTGATAGGGGGCATTATTTTACTGGCAATATTCCTGACAGGATTTGCGATTATTTTGGCGGTGGATATACTCCTGTTCAATCCGTTCAGTGTGGGTGCCTGCCGCTTTATGTTAAAGAGTGTGGATGATAAGGCAGAAGTGAAAGAAATCACGTATGGATTTGATCATTCTTATAAAAATATAGTAAGGACACTGTTTCACCGGGATTTGCAGATTATGCTGTGGGCGCTGCTGTTCATCATTCCCGGCATCTACAAGAAATATCAATATCGGATGGTATCTTATATCATGGCAGAACACCCTGATATGGAATACAAGAGTGCGCTGCAGATGAGCAGTGATATGATGTACGGGCATAAATGGAAAGCGCTTTTGTTGGATCTGTCCTTTATTTTGTGGCATTTCCTGGGAACGATAACATGTGGTATCGCAGAGGTGTTCTATGTGCAGCCTTATCAACAACTGACCGGTGCAGCCTTATACCGCAGGCTCAGCAGAGGGAATGGCGGCAGTGTGAATGTGATTTAGGACAGTCGAAACAGTTGCATGGAGACTGGGTGATGGCAGACACGGATTTTCGAATCTCGTGTCGCATATCACATGGATGTTTCAGAAGGAGATGCGTATGGCATATAAGATATTGGTGGCGGATGATGAGGCGGAAATCCGGGATGTACTGCGCCTGTACCTGGAAAAGGACGGCTATGAAGTGGTGGAAGCGGCTGACGGCATGGAAGCGCTGGAGGTATGTAAAAGAGCGAAGCCTGATCTGGTTATTTTAGATATCATGATGCCGGGGATTGATGGATATCGGGTGTTACGAAATGTGCGTGAGAACAGTAATATACCTGTGATTATGTTATCTGCCAAAAACAGTGATTCGGATAAAATTCTGGGACTTGACCTGGGGGCAGATGACTATATTGTGAAGCCCTTTGTGCCACTGGAAGCAGTGGCAAGAGTTAATTCCAATATAAGGCGCTTCTATACGCTGGGAGCGGGGATTGGCCAGTCACAAAACGGCGGTGAATTGGTTGTGGGAGCGTTAAGGCTGGATCTGGAAGCCTGTCTGTTATATCGGGATAATCAGCCCATTGAACTGACTTCCGTAGAGTTTAAGATTATGAAACTTTTTATGGAGAATCCCGGAAAGGTCTTTACGAAGCAGCAGTTGTTTGAGCAGGGCTGGGAAGAATCCTATATGCTGTCCGACAATAATGTGATGGTATGTATCTCCAAATTAAGGACGAAACTGGATCATGACGGCAGAGAGTATATCACTACGATTCGTGGACTGGGATATCGCCTGGAAAAGAATAACATATGAAATGATAAAAGCGGACAAGGGGAGGCAAATGCAGAAAAAGAAGCTAAAATGGTATCTCATACAAAGATTTCTGATTATCATGTTGGTAATCTATGTCAGCGGGGAACTGATCAGCATCCTCTATCGACGTGTGATATTCCCTTCTTTGGCGATGCTTCTGGACTATCAGCAGATACAGATTACGGGAAACGGAAATATTTTTGTATTTATAATACAGATGCTATTGTATTTTGCGGCTGATTTGCTTCCGCACGGTGCGGCAGAATGGGTACAACACAGTCTTAGTCGGGGAATGGGCGAATCTTTGCAGATTAATATTAATTCTCCTCTGTATAGTGGACAGTGGGGGATTCTTTTGAGGATGCTGCTCATCGCAGTATTCTTGTTCCTGCTTGGATTTAGCTTACTGCCTTATGCGGCAGGAGCGGTTTGGTATTATAGAATAGTGACTGTTAAAGTCAATGAACTTTTAGAGGAAGAGAAAGGGCATCAGCTGACTTATGAGCGCAAGAGAAATCTGCTTTTGTCGGATATTGCACATGACATTAAGACTCCTATCACCACGATCTGCGGTTACAGCAAGGCGCTGGCAGAAGGTGTGGTGCCCGGGGAGAAGCAGCAGGCCTATCTGGATTCTATCTATACGAAATCCATGCGGATGGATGAGCTGGTAACTCTGTTATTTGAGTACGTGAAACTGGGCAGTGAAGGATATGTGCTTACTAGACAACAGGGAGATCTGGCAGAACTCCTGCGGGAGAATGTGGCTCTCCTTTATGCGGATTTTGAAGAAAGGGGCATGGAACTAAAACTGGAAATTCCGGAAGAAGCGGTGCCTTATGAGATGGATTCGGTTCAAATGAGCAGAGCCATCGGTAATCTTCTCACCAACGCAGTGCGTTATGGCAAAGAGTCTGGCAGGGTATTGGTGCGACTGCGAGAAGGAATGATCACGGTGGCAGATGATGGAGAACAGATTGATCCGGAATTTGCAGAGCATATCTTTGAACCCTTTTCAAGAGGAGATAAAGCCCGCGGCACCAAGGGCGGAACAGGTCTGGGACTTGGGATTGCCGCACAGATTGTCAGGATGCATGGCGGCAGGCTGGAACTGGACTGTTGTGCTGAAGAAGGATATACCAAGGCTTTTCGGATATATATAGCATAAAATTTATGCTTGGATCAGGAGGCGTGAAAAGGCAGGAAACAGAATTAGTCAAAGAGCAGGCGCATATATTGATAGGGAAGAAGTTGCAGGGAAGCCAGGGGCGGAACTGCGACGAGAAAAGATGGCCGGGGGTTTTGCGGACAATGGATGTGAGAGGCAGAATCATTGCAGGTACAGTGCTATTGGCAGGAGCGGTTGTGACCGGGATATTTGGTATGATGATACAGGAAGAAACATTGCAGGAAGTCAATAGTTATATAACGAGTGTTATATATAAGGAAGAAGCGTTGGAGAACAGTCCCAAGATTGCCCTTACTTTTGATGATGGGCCGCATCCCTATTATACGGAGCAGCTTTTAGACGGACTGAAAGAGAGGGGAGCGAAGGCTTCCTTTTTTGTGCTGGGGAAGCAGGCTCAGGCTTACCCTGAGCTGATTAAGCGGATGCAGGATGAAGGGCATCTGGTAGGCAACCATACCTATAATCACATTCAGCTTGGACAGGGCAACAGAGAAGAATTTAAAGAAGAACTGATTCAGACCAGTGAAGTGCTCACCGAACTCACAGGGGAGGAGACGCAGTATGTCAGACCGCCTTATGGAAGTTGGGATAAAAGCTTTGAGACGGAGCTGATGATGTTCCCGGTGCTCTGGACAGTGGATCCCATGGATTGGTGCAGCGATGACGTGTCGGGTATTGTGCAGAGGGTCACGAAAAAGACCAGGGAAAATTCCATTATACTCATGCACGATGAGTATAAATCCAGTGTGACGGCGGCGCTTCAGATTGTTGACATTTTACAGGAGCAGGGGTATGAATTTGTGACGGTGGATGAGATTTTGTTTGACTAGATATAGAAGTTTTAGGAAAAATGCGGAAAACTATTGAATTTGTTACGTTCCATACAGTATAATGGCTATGTAAAATTTTGTTTATATATGGGAAATCTGGTGAAGAAAATAATGCGTGCAAGTTTAGTTACATGGCCACTTCCTGATTGCAAATTTCAGGAGGCGGTTTTTTTGTAAGGGTATAGATGCACAGATTATGGGAATCATAGGGAACGGATAAAGGAAACGTTACATGCAGAATACAGACAGAGCGGGCGAATCAAAGAAAAAGAAGAGAAAAAGGACCATTGATAAGGCAAAAGTGGCTGAGAATAAAAAGAAGGCAAAAGCCAAAAAGGCCAGGATCAAAGCCCAAAGCCGGGAAGAAAAGGAACGGGAAAAAGGTGAAAAATCCGCGAAACTTAAGGGCAGTAAGGTTACAAGAGCCGAAATCACGATTATAGAACTCGGAGAAGATCAGGAAGAGGATCTGCTGGCAGCAGCGTTTGAAGAAGTTGAAGCCCTGCGTATGCCGGAAGACATGGAAGCGGAAGAACTGGAAGACGTGGAAGAAGCAGACGATATGGAAGAGGCAGAAGATGCGGAAGCAGGGACAGAGGCAGATGCGGAAGATGTGGAAGCAGGAATAGAAGCAGCGGATGAATCGGAAGATGCGGAGGCAGGGACAGAGGCAGATGCGGAAGATGTGGAAGCAGGAATAGAAGCAGCGGATGAATCAGAAGATGCGGAGTCGGAGACAGAAGCAGCAGCTGAGCCCCAAAATGCCGATGTAAAAACAGAAGCAGAGAAGGGGAAGAATAAGAGGGCAGGGAAATCTCCAGACGGGAATCGTAAGAGAGAGGTGAAGCCCACAGGCAGGAAGAGTCAGAAGTCAGGGACGTCCCCGGCCGGGAAGAACAAGAAGACAGAGAAGTCCGGTAAAAGGAAAGATGCTCAAAAGCTGAAAAAGAAAGCAGGCATCCTGGCAGCCTGTATCCTGGTGCTTGCGCTTGCGGGAGCGGGCATCAACTTTGGCATGCAGCGTCATCTGAAGAAACTTGAGGCAGAGAGCGCTGTGGTGGAAGCCATGGTACATACAGAGGCAGTGGAACTTGCCAGACACAGTAAGATTGCCCACCAGAAGGAACATCTTCAGAGAAATGCCGGCAAAGGCACTTCTAAAGCTCTGGTGGATGCGGCACGTTTCATGCTGGACGGTGTGAAGAAGAGACCAAAGCCGGTGGAGATTACGGAGGAGAATGCGCTTGATTTTGCCACCATAGAAAGTTGTCTGATCAATACGGATACAGGGAAGGTGGATGTGACGATGTCAGCCGAAGGGTTGGCGATCAGCGATGACGGTTACTATTATCTTTTTGAAGAAAAGACTTATGATACGGAATTGACCGGTGAAGAATATATTATTGAGGAGCCGAAGGATGTAGATTTGACCTTTTCGGTCAATCTGAACTATAACTCTGCCAGTTCCAGACTGTTTTCCAAGTTTGTGGTGGCCATCAAGAAGGACGGCCAGTTTATGGCGGTCAGCAGGCCCCGCTATATCACGAACCCGGAAGCCATTGCCAAGTACAGGCCTTCTTTTGGAAACACCAAATCCAAGAAGGGACTTCTGGTGGATCCGAATAAACTAAGAGGTACGGAACTGGATGATCTGGGCGTTAAACATGCGGCCTATAACATTCCCATGAGTAAGATTCTGGGGGAAACAACCATGGCCGTCTATCCCACTATTTACTATAATTACAATGGCAGGACTTATGCTTTTAACGGACAGGCTATCTCAGAGTATGATTTTGTGTTCACCACACTGTCCAATAAAGGTATTACAACAACAGCTATTATTTTAAATGATATGGCCCCGGGACATACACAGTTGATTCATCCCAAGGCCCGCTCCGGTAACAAGCGTTCTCTTTATTACGCATTTAACGGGACAGATGATTCCGGTACGGAATATATGGCGGCCATAGGCTCGTTTCTGGCATCCCGGTATTCCGGTACTGGGCATGGTACTGTTATGAACTGGGTTATCAGCAATGAGATCAATGCCAGAAGTGAATGGAATTATATAGAATACATGGATACGGAAAGTTACGTGGAAGAATTTGCCAAACCGTTCCGAATTTTCTACAATGCGATTGTCAGTGTGAACGGCAATGCCAGGGTGTATATTTCTTTAGACCAGCAGTGGGGCAAGAGCCTGTATTCTAACAATGGCTATGGGTCAAAGGAGATTCTGGACGAATTTAACAGAAATATCAAGAATGGCGGCAATATAGACTGGGGATTGGCGCAGCATCCGTATAATTATCCGCTGACCAGCGCCAAAGCATGGAGTCTGAGCAGCAAAGCGGCGTCCTATGTGACGGAGTCAGAAAACACACCGGTGCTCACTATCAAGAACATCCATGTGCTTACCAATTATCTGCAAAAGCCGGAGATGCTTACCGACGACGGCAAGGTGCGGCATCTGATTTTAAGTGAGATGGGTTATACTTCCACAGCAGGGCAGGATCTGCAGGCGGCGTCCTTTGCTTATGCCTACAAGATTATCGAGGCCAATCAGTACATAGACAGTGTGCTGTTATCCCGGCAGACAGATGCGTCCGTGGAGGTGCAGCAGGGACTCGCCCTGGGAATCAATGATCCAGGAGGTGCGCCCAAATCTCTCTATACGGTATATAAATATATAGACACGCCGGAATGTGCACAATATACAGATTATCTGCTGCCAGTCATCGGTATCTCAAGCTGGAGTGAAGTGATCAGGCAGCATTAGGAGTCAGGCAATTGACCTGGCAGACATAGGATTAGGGGCTGTGAAATAACAGTCAGAATAATTTGGAAACAAGATACTGGTAGATATCCTGGTTATTCTTCTGCCAGTTGGCGCAGATGGCGCCGGCAGTATCTTCATCGGGGACGGACAAGGTGATTTCCACCATGGTCACGTCCTTTTCCTTTGCCATAAGATGCGCTTCATATTCGCCGGAAGTGGATTTGTAATAATCGGCCAGAACGGATACCTCGTTACGCATCTCCATTTCATGATCTTTGAAAAAGGAAGACACATCCTCCTTGATGGAGTCGTTTATGCGATTGCCAAAAAAGGACAGCGTAGAACGTCCTTCCTCGGTGATTTCCAGATAAGTGCGGTTGCGGTGGGATCTGGCAACAATCAGCTCTGTGTCGATCAGTTCCGCAATAATCTGCTGTAAGGTCAGAAAGGTGGTATATTCCCGCTCTAAGATAAAGTCGCCTACCTGAGCCTTGGTCAAAGGGAAGGTGACACGGTCCAGCATATAGAGAACAATCAGTTTATAGAGGGTCAAGGGGTCATGTGTCATGGTGTGAGCCTTTCATAGTTTGAGCCTTGTCTGGCGCCCTGCTGTTTCATGGCATGGTGCAGTGTGTTCAGTACATGTCGCTTGTCCAGACTCCACAGAGGGGCCAGCAGGAGATTACGGGGGCCGTCACCGGTGAGCCTGTGTACCACAATCTCAGGGGACAGGTGTTCCAGGCAGCGGATGAGCAGTGACGTATAACTTTCTTGCGTGAGGGGAAGGTAGGTTCCCTTCTCATACAGAGAGGCAAGATCTGTGCCTCTTAAAATATGTAACAATTGTAATTTAACTCCCCAGGTGCCAATGCCATTCAAGTGCGTGATAGTCTGTAACACCTGTTCTGGTGTTTCGTCAGGAAGACCGAGAATCACGTGTGTGATGACGGGGATACCAACTTCCCGTAAGTGATTGACACATCTGTCATATGTTGACAAAGGATAACCGCGCCTGATAAAACGGGCAGTTTTCTCATGAATAGTCTGTAATCCCAGTTCTATCCAGACAAACTTGTCAGGGAACTTTTTCTGAAGATTGACTAATAAGGTCAGTACATTATCCGGCATACAGTCAGGTCTGGTGGCGATGGAGATGCCGGCTACTGTGGGTTCAGCAAGAGCTTCCTCATAAATCTGCTGAAGATAGGGCAGTGGGCCATAAGTATTGGTGTAGGCCTGGAAGTATGCGATGCAGCGCTGTCCTGTCTTTTTATGATGAAAAAGGGTCTTGCCTGCGTCCAGCTGTGCCCGGACGGAAGGATAGTCCAGACTGTCCACAGCGAATTCGCCGCTGCCGCCGGCACTGCAGAAAATACAGCCGTTATTTCCAAGTGTACCGTTCCGATTGGGGCAGGTAAATCCGGCGTTCAGAGCAATCTTATATAGTTTTTCTCCATAGGTATTCTTGCAGTAGGCGTCCAGGGAATAGTAGGGTTTACCGTGCCAGTCCATTATTTAATATGTGCCTTCACGGCGGCGGCTACCACTTCTGCTACCTGAGGATCAAAGGCTTCCGGCATGATGTTGTCTTCGCTCAGCTTGTCCTCCGGTACAAGGCCGGCGATGGCATGGGCGGCTGCCAGCTTCATCTCTTCTGTAATCTGCACTGCGCGTCCTTCCAGAGCGCCTTTGAAGATTCCGGGGAAGGCAACCACATTGTTGACCTGGTTGGGGAAGTCGGAACGTCCGGTACCAACCACCCGTGCACCGGCGGCCCTGGCGGCATCCGGCATGATTTCCGGTACGGGGTTGGCCATGGCAAAGAGGATGGAATCCTTGTTCATGGAAGATACCATATCGGGTGTTACAATATTAGGAGCGGAAACACCTACGAAGATATCTGCACCTTTCAGGGCATCTGCCAGTGAGCCGCTCTCGTTATTGGGGTTTGTCACTTCCGTCATTTTCTGCTGCATCCAGTTGAGACCTTCGGTATCTTTACCGACAATTCCCACCTTATCACACATGATCACGTTGGGAAACCCGTAGGTCAGAAGAAGCTTTGTGATAGCCACGCCGGCGCTGCCTGCCCCGTTTACTACCACTTTACAGTTTTCCTTCTGTTTGTTTACTACTTTGAGGGCATTGATGATGCCGGCCAGTACCACAATAGCCGTGCCGTGCTGGTCATCGTGGAAAACCGGGATATCCAGAATCTTTTTCAAACGCTCTTCAATTTCAAAGCAGCGGGGGGCGCTGATGTCTTCCAGATTGATGCCGCCAAAGCCGGGGGCCAGATAAGTGACTGCTTTGATGATTTCTTCGGTGTCCTGGGTGTCTAAACAGATTGGCACTGCATTGACGCCGCCAAACTCCTTAAACAGGACTGCTTTACCTTCCATCACAGGCATGGCTGCATGGGGACCGATATTGCCGAGACCGAGAACCGCACTGCCGTCTGATACCACGGCGACGGTGTTGGATTTCCAGGTATAGGTGTAAGCGGCTTCTTTATCTTGGGCAATGACTTTACAGGGTTCCGCCACACCTGGTGTGTAGGCCAGGGATAAATCCTCCCGTGTCTTAACAGGCGTCTTGGAGACTGTCTCTAACTTGCCCTGCCATTGTCTGTGCAGTTCCAGTGCTTTTTCGTTGGTTGTCATAGGAATACCTCGTTTCTTTCCGTTCTTACTTAAGAATCTTTCATGCTTTATATTATAGTATTTGCAAAGGGGTTGCAACTTCTTTATCCTAAGATGGCAATACGTATGCGTGTACAGGAATCAGGGAATGGAGAGAAAACGTTTACATTCTATTGGCTGCATCCCACCTCGCGGTACTTTCCCGAACCACCAGCTGGGATGTAATGGTCGGAATCCTGCCGATTTCCTTTTTCCTGATCACGGAAAGGAGTGTTTGTATGACGGTGTGGCCGAACAGGTCACTGTGCCGTTTTACGGTGGTCAGGCTGGGGGTATAGTAAGATGCCATGGGAAATTCTTCACAGCTTATTATGGAAATTTGCGCAGGAACTTGTATGCCGGCTTCAGAGAAAGCACGGAGTGCGCCGAGTGCAACATTGTCGTTGACAGCCAGCACGGCACTGGCATGAGCCTGGTTTTGGATCAGGCTGCGGGCAGCGGTATAACCGTCTGTCACATAGTAGTCAGACAGGTGGATCAGATCCGGACTGACGGGAAGTCCTAATCGGAGCAGGGTATCTTTATAGACTTTCAGCCTGCTTTCGGTGATGGTGATCCCGGCTTCACCGCCCAGAAAGGCAATGTTCTTATGCCCTAAAGAGGCGAGATATTCTATGGCCTGCACCATGCCGGTATTTTCCTCACGGTTCAGATACACGGCTGTGACATTTGGAACAGGGTCGCTGAGTATGACGAGGGGAACACATTGTGACAGTTTACGAAGAGCTTCCTGATATTCCGGATCGGGTGCGGACAGATCCAGCTGCCCGCCGGCAATTACAGCACCTGCAACCTGCGACTCAAGAAGCATTTGAAAATAGTCCTGTTCCTTAAAATCCCGCGGGCGGCGGGAGAGCCGGGAGGAAAACATGGTGTTGAACAGGAATACAGAAAATCCGTTTTGGTGGGCAGTTGCTTCTATTTCACAAAACAGGCTGGAGAAATAGGGGTTTGAAATGTCGGGGATCGTAACGCCAATACTGCTTGTGCGTCTGGAAACGAGCCCTTTTGCCAGGGCATTTGGAGTATAATCCTGTTTCCTTATCGCTTCCTCCACTCTCTGCCGCGTTTCCGGCAGTACAGGTGCGGTACCGTTAATAACACGGGACACGGTAGCTATGGATACACCGCTGGCGCGGGCAATATCTTTAATGGTAGCAGGGGTTTTCATGGATGGAAGCTCCTTTTTATTTTTCAGAAAATGATTTACATGATTTTCATAAAATAGAACCATGATGTTTACTTATTCAAATTATAAGAGGTTAAACATAAAAATGCAAGAAGTATATGGAAAATACACATATTATTCAAAATATTATTGTGCAAGATACCTAAAAAATGAAATAAAATTATTATCTTATTGACATGTAAACGTTTACATCATATACTCAAGATATTTTAACGATAAAACTTTTTGTGAAAGGAGGACAAAAAGACGGAAAAGAAAAACACTTATCTGGGGATGGACTTTGGCGGAACAAAGCTATTAATTGGTGAAGTGGATGCACAGGGGAATATTCTTCGCAGAAAACGGTATCCCAGTGGATGCAGGACCGAGGCGGAAGCAGTAAGGGTACTGAAGGACAGTCTGAAAGATTATATGGAGACTGTTGGAGCGGAGGGATACATAAAGGGAGCCGGTGTGGGCATAGTCGGAACCGTGGATTACAGGAACGGTATGTGGGTTTCCATGCATCCTAAGGCAGTATCAGAGCCAATACCGCTGTCAGAACTGCTGCAGGATATTTTGCGGATGCCGGTGTGGATCGACAATGATGTAAAGAGTGCAACGACGGCGGAGATGATTTTTGGAGATGGGATTGACAGTGAGAATTTTATTTATCTCAACGTAGGGACAGGGCTGGCAGCCGGGTTCGTGGTGGACGGAAGGATTCTAAGGGGCAGTCGGAACGATACTGGTGAGATTGGACATACGGTGTCGGACTTGCAGAGTGAAGATATCTGTATCTGCGGAAGAAAAGGGTGTATTGAAGGTGCTGTATCCGGTTATGGATTTTCTAAAATGGCTCATAAATATGGCATTCGCAAGCAGCTCAGTCCGCAGGGAGATCTGGTATCGGTTGCCGAGTTGTATGAAAGGGCAAAGCTGGGAGAGGAGATTCCTGTTCAGATATTGGATTATGCTGCAAAAAGTCTTTCCTGCATGATAATGAATCTGGTAAAGACTCTGGATCCGGAAATGATTATTCTTGGCGGCGGCTGTGTGAGGGATGGATATTTACTGGAACATATGCGAAGATGGCTGAACCCGGATATTATGTGTACGGTGATAAAAGGAATAAAGATATCGAAGTTGAATCCTGAATTCATCGGCTTGCTGGGAGCGGCGGCACTGCCGATTGCGGTGCACAGGCAGGAGTGTAGTATGTCATAACAGCGGGCGAAAAGAAAGGAATGAGCATAAAGTATGAGAGAACAGCTGCAAAAAGAGATTAGGGAAAGCATGTATGTGCATATGCCGCTTCCTTTGCACGAAGAGAAGGCGCTGGAATCGGCATATGAAGGAAAGCCGGTAACAGAGAAGAAAGCCTTGTTTACTTTCGAAGAGCGCCCGTATATACCGGAGTGCGGGGAACAGACCGATCTGCAGGTCAGAGAGGAAGGCATTTTGCAGATCAGCGCGCCGCTGCGGGCAGATCAATGGCCCAAAGGCGCTCCGGCTGATGGGGATTATTGTAATTTCGGTGACGCGGTTGTCTTGTTCCGGATACCGAGGGAGGATTGGCGGGGATATAACAGGCTGCATTTTCAGGTTCGGCCAGCGGTAAATGGGGCACGGGTTGTGTACATGAATGTAGGAATCTGCAATGAAGGAGAGGTTGCGGTTCCTGATATATATAGGCGAGAGGGCGATTCCATGTTTCATCCGAGGAATGGAGAGTGGAACGACTGCTATTGGGAATTTGAAGCGATGCCCAGAGATTGTATCACGGCTGTGAAATTTTATGTAAACCTGACGGGCAGAGAAACCTGTATGGACGATCGCATGACTTACGAGTTTCGCAATATCTGGTTGGAAAAGGTGGAGAATGCAGAAAAGGAAAAGGGCTGGGAGAGTGCAAAAGACCGTATTGTTTATTCCACGGCAGGATATTTTACCGCCGGAAATAAGACGGCACTTGTTTCCAATCCGGATATCGGCGTATTTACGGTTGTCAATGCAGATAACGGTTCGGACTGCTATCAGGGAGAAGTACAGTGGATGCAAAACAAATTGGGAAAATTCGGCATTCTGGATTTCTCTGACATGGAAAAAGAAGGTAATTATTACATTAAAGCTGGCAGCCTGAAGAGTGAAGTTTTCCCTGTTGGGGCAACAATCTGGGAAGAGCCTGTGTGGAAAGCGCTGAATTTCATTTTTTGTGAAAGATGCGGAACCGTAGTCTGGGGAAAGCATCAATCCTGTCATCTGGATATGATCGCACGGCACAATGGACTGGAAATGAACTTTGCGGGAGGCTGGCATGATGCGGGAGACATTTCCCAACAGGCAGTGCAGACAGGGGAAGTGGTATTTGCACTTCTGGAAGTCATGGACAGGCTGCCGGAGACGGATATACTGCGCCGGCGTCTTGCGGAGGAAGCGCAGTGGGGATTGGACTATTGTCTGCGCACAAGATTCGGAGATGGTTATCGGGCAACCAGTGCCGGAGGTACCAGAATCACCAATGGGCTGGCAGGGGATATGGATGATATTGAGGTGCGCGTCGGGAACCATTCTTTTGATAATTTTTCGTTCGCAGCAGTGGAGGCATACGCAGCATGTGTTCTGAAAAGCACGGACAGAGAACTTGCATGGGGAAGCCTGCGCGCAGCGAAAGAAGACTATGCGTTTGCAGTCAGGGACTATGAGGAAAACGGCGTCTGTCTCACGGAGATGTTTGAGCATACTTATAATTCCAGCCAGGCACAATATTATGCATTGATGAGCCTTTCTGCTTCCTGTATTTACATGGCGTGCGGAGAAAAGAATTATGCGCTGGATGCAGCGAAATGGGCGGAAAAGCTGTTGGAATGCCAGGAAACAGGGGAAGCTTCGTTACCTTTTACGGGATTCTTCTACCGCGATGAGAGTCATAAGGAGATAGTCCATTTTAACCATCAGTCAAGAGAGCATCAGTTTATGAGGGCGCTTATCCTTCTGTGCAGAACCCAGCCGCAGCATGAAAGGTTTGCCGTGTGGGAGACTGCAATGAAACGTTATGGCGAGTATCTTAAATATCTGTGGAAGCTTGCACAGCCCTACGGTATGATTCCGGCAGGCGTGTACCGCATGGATGAACCGGAGTATGAGGAAACTTTTACACATCTGCATATTACGGTGGAATATGGCGTTGAGAAAGAAAATTACAAAAAACAGTTGGAGAATGGCATTCATGTTGACGGGATGCATGTCATCAGACACTTTCCGGTATGGTTTTCTTTTCGCGGGAACAATGCAGTACTGTTGTCACAGGGAAAGGGGGCGGCGATGCTCGGCCATTATTTTGCCGATGAAGAGCTTTTGCGGATCGGCAGGGAACAACTGTACTGGATCTGGGGAAAGAATCCTTTTGCACAGAGCCTTCAGTACGGTGTAGGAGAGCGTTACGGCAGGCAGTATGCGGGATTTTTAGGAGAAACGGCAGGGGAGATTCCGGTAGGGATTGAAACGCTGGGGAATGAGGATATTCCGTATTGGCCGCAGAATGTCAATGCAACTTATAAAGAAGTATGGATGTCCAGTGCAGGGAGATTTCTTTCGCTGGAAGCGGAGTATATTAATTTTTCATGATTCACAGAACAGGAGGAAATGAATATGAAGAAAAAAATCATGTCACTTGTACTTGCAGGGCTTTTGGGCATAAGCATGGCAGGCTGCGGCCTGGATGAACCTGCCAAATCCGGTGATACGGCTGCAGCGCCGGCAGGAGAAGAGCAAACATCAGAAAATGAGGCGGCAGAAACGGCTGAGGGTGACACATCGAAAGGGCCGGTGACCATTTCGTTTGTCAGTTTTATCAACGGGGAAGATGCCGGCAGAAGGACATTGGAAAAATATCTGGAGATTTACGAACAAGAGACGGGAAATACGGTGAAAGAATCAGCGGGAACTGCTGATGAGACATGGAAAGCGTCCATTCAGGCCGATTTTCAGTCTAATGCGGAACCGGATGTACTGTATTATTTTAACGGAGTGGATTCCGATGCTTTCATCAAGGAAGGCAAGGTTGTTTCCATAGAGGAGATTCGGGAAGCGTTTCCGGAATACGGAAGCAATATGAAAGAGGAGCTCTTGGTTCCGTCTCCATACGACGGTGTTGTATACAGCATACCCCATGTAGGATTTTGGGAAGCGTTGTTTTGTAACAAAAATGTGTTAGAGGCAGCAGGTGTGGAAATTCCCAGCCTTGATGATTACACGTGGGATCAGTTCCTGGATGATTGCCAGAAAATCAAGGATGCAGGATATACACCGATTGCACTGTCCGTACAGCAGATTCCGCATTATTGGTTTGAATATGCACAGTTAAATGCATCCGGACCGGATAAGCATATGGATATACCCGTGTCAATTGATGATGAAGCGGCTGGTTATTGGGCACAGAGTCTGGATGATATAAAGGAGTTATATGACAGGGGATTTTTTCCGGATAATACGTTGACGGCAACAGATGATGAAATTATACAGATGATGGGAACAGATGAGGCGGCATTTTGTCTGGACGGCTCCTGGAGAGTGACTTGGTTTGAGGACAATGCGGACCCGAATGATTTTATAGCTGTATTTCCGCCGTCCAAAGGAAACAGAAAAACCACCGATTATATAGGAGGAATTTCCAGCGGACTGTTTATTACACGGAAAGCATGGGACGATCCGGCAAAGAGAGAAGCATGTGTGAAACTGGTCGAGACACTTACCTGCGATGAGGCAACCTTTGAGTGGGCGGTATCCGGACAGGTAACAGCCCTTAAGAATACAGTGGAGCCTGAAGGAGAAACGCACGGACTTATGGATTCCATATTTGCCATGAACGGCAGGGTGACCAGCATTTCTCCCGCTGTTCAGGATTCTCTGGAAGGAAATGTGAGAGATAATCTGTTCAGCAATGTGAAGAATGTATGTACGGAGAAAAAAACTTCAAAGGATGCAATTCAGGAAATGCTTGACATGATGAATCATAATTAAAATTTTGTCATATGTACACACACTGTAGTTTGCGGCAGATTCCGCAAGCGGTTTACTGCTGATATTATGCGGAATTTACCGCAATGGCGGGCAAAATCCGGAAGGAGAGGGAATGCCTATGATATCGATGATGTTTAAAAAGAAGTGGCCGTTGTTCATATTGGTGCTGCCGACCTTTGTATTTATGTCCATTTATCTTTATTATCCGTTTCTCATGAATATTTTTAACAGTTTCAATACGATTAATGGGCTTGGAACGGCAAGCGAGGGTTTGAATACCCCCTTTTACCTTAACTATATTAATATGGTGAAGGATCCGAAAATTCACATTGCATTGAAAAATTCCATGATTTTTATGGTGTGTACAATAGTTTTCCAGGTGGGTTTTTCCGTTGCACTGGCGCTGATGGTGGATGGGATAGGAAGAAAAGCGGAATTTTTTCGGACGGTATATTTCTTTCCTATTGTAATCAGTGCAACTGCATTGGGTTTGATGTTTAATCTGATCTTTTTATATAAAGGCGGCATGGTGAATTCCTTCCTGTCATATTTGGGGGCATCCGGTTCCGTTGACTGGAAGGACAGCAAACACTGGCTCTTTACGGCAATGCTGCCGGTTATGTGGCAGTATGTGGGTTTTTACTTTGTGATTATTGAAACGGGGCTTAATAATATTTCGGAAGAATTGTATGAGGCTGCCAGAATTGATGGGGCAAATCAGCTCCAACTGGTACGTTTTATCAAACTGCCGCTGATTTACAATACGGTCTGCACTTGTATTGTGTTGGCGATTACAGGGTCATTAAAGATTTTTGATCTGCCCTGGACGATGTTCCCGAACGGACTTCCGGAAGACATGTCATGGCTTCTTGGTACTTATATGTATAAACAGACCTTTATTGCAAGCGATGTTGATTATGGGTCGGCGATTTCACTGCTGATTGTAGTAATGGGTGTAATATTTGCCATGATTGCCAATAAGGTTTTCAAGGAAAAGGACTATTAGAGGAGGGGCAGATGAAGAAAAAATTTTCAGTCGGGAAAGCAGGTACATATGCTGTTTTGATTTTTTGGATGTTGACTACGATTTATCCGTTTTTCTGGGTGATTCAGAATTCATTTAAAGAAAAAAGTGCAATCAGGACACAGTCTTTTGCCCTGCCGATTGGAGAGCTGTTCACGTTAAGCAACTACGCTGAGGCGTTTGAACGAATGGACATTGGACGGGCTTACTTGAACAGTCTTGTCATTTCGGTCTGTGTCACGTTAATCGTTCTGATTTTGGGAGGCTTTACGGCGTATGGGCTTTCCAGATACCGTTTCAAAGGAAGAAATCTGCTGTATTCCCTTGTGGTTGGCAGTATGATGTTTCCGGTTTTTGCGGTAATCATCCCTGTATTCCGTATGGAATATGCCATGAACATTGTCAATACGGACAGTTATCTGCTGAACTGGCTCAGCGTCATTCTGCCGCAGTCAGCTGGCAATCTGACATTTGCAGTCATTGTATTGATGGGATTCTTTAACAGTTTAGGACTGGATTTGGAGGAAGCGGCTTATATGGAAGGATGTAATATTTTCCAGACCTTTTTCACAGTGGTTATGCCGATTACCAGACCCTGTTTTGCAACGGTTGCGATCTTCACTTTTCTCTGGAGCTACAATGACCTGTTTACACAGATGTTTTTCCTGCGTTATGAAGAATACCGCACAATTACACTTTTATTGAACCAGATTTCCAGCAAGGCGGGAACTAATTACGGTATGATGGCGGCGGCGGTGGTATTGATTATCGTACCGGTCCTGATTGTCTATCTGTTCCTGCAGAAAAATATTATCAAGGGCCTGACAGCAGGGGCTGTAAAGGGCTGATGCTATATGAGGAGGACGAGCAATATATGAAAATTACAGTAATGAAGGATGAGCATGCGTTTGATGTGGCGGCTGCCTGGCGGATTATTTCCCGGATTTTGTCAAAACCGGATGCAGTGATCGGACTGTCCACAGGGAAGACCACGGGAAATATGCACCGTATTGTAGGGGAAATATACGAAAATTATCCCTTTGATACGTCCAGGGTTCGAATATTTAATGTGGATGAACTGACAAATCTGGAACGGTCATACAAAGGAAGCTGCTATGCGATGATTCATGAGCAGGTGATCAAACCGCTGGAAATTCCGGAAGAACATTTTATTATGCCTCCGACTTTTTCGGATGATTTCGATAGGGAATGCAAAATCTTTGAAAAGCGGCTTGCGGACTTCGGCGGCGTAGATTTGCAGATGCTGGGAATCGGCTGGAACGGACATATAGGCATTAACCAGCCGGGAACGCCGTTTGAGCGCCATACATGGGTGTCCGAGATGGACCCGGTTTTTGAGAAAAAAGTAAGAGAAGAGACGCAGGTTCCAGATGATTATGAACTGGGCGGGCTGACAAGAGGTATTGTGGATATTATGCACAGCCGGCATCTGATTCTGATCGCAAAAGGAAAGAGCAAGGCATCTATCATCCGTCAGGCTCTGGCGGGGCCTGTTTCTATAAACATACCGGCCTCCGTGGTACAGCTGCATCCTGATTGTGAAATCTTATTGGATGTGGATGCCGCAAGCGAGATTGCGGAATTGCTGTAAGGGATCCGATCTGAAAACGAAGTGTGAAAAGAAAGAATGAAGCTTATCTTTGTAAAGCTTTCGTTCTTTCTTTCATTTCCGTGCGCCATGGGCTTACTTATCCCATTTCCTATCTTTATAAAAAATAACTTTCTATTTTTAACGATATGGTGTATAATACTTTCTGAACATAAGAAACAGGTACGTAAAATCTTTTTCTAAGTCATATCAGGTACAAAAATCCCAGGACGAAAGATTGATATAGAGAAGTATTAATGTATAGAGAAATGATAAAGAATACGGGAGGTATTTATGAGAGAAAAGTATGAGTCGTTGGCGTTGGCGGATTTGAAAGAGATTGCCAAGTCAAGGGGAATCAAAGGCACCTCTGCCATGAAAAAGGCGCAGATCGTGGAGGCCATGCTTGCGGAGGATGAGAAGGATAAGGCCGCAGGTAAGGAAGTGGCTGCGAAATCCATTGTGCCGCCTAATACGCCGGTGAAGAAAGTTGAGGCTGCCATGGCCGGAGAGGAAGATAAATATCCTACGGAGTTAGACAGCGGCATCACAGCCAGCGGTATTCTGGAAGTCATGAGTGACGGATTCGGCTTTATCCGTTGTGAAAACTATCTGCCGGGGGAGAACGATGTCTATGTGGCACCCAGCCAGATTCGTCGTTTCGGTTTGAAAACAGGTGATATTTTAGAGGGAAATACCAGAATTAAGACCCAGAATGAGAAGTTCAGCGCTCTGTTGTATGTGAAGTCTATCAATGGTTATTCGCCGGATGTGGCTATGAAGCGTGTAAACTTCGAGGATATGACGCCGATTTTCCCCAATGAGAGACTGAAACTGGAGATGCCCGGGGCGTCTCTGGCAATGCGTATTATGGATTTGATCAGCCCGGTGGGTAAGGGGCAGAGAGGTATGATTGTGTCGCCGCCCAAGGCAGGTAAGACTACTTTATTAAAGGAAGTAGCCAAGTCCATTACAAGAACCGCACCGGATTCTCATCTGATCATCCTGTTGATTGACGAACGTCCTGAGGAAGTGACAGATATCAAGGAGGCCATCGAGGGCCCGAATGTGGAAGTGATCTATTCTACCTTCGATGAATTGCCGGAACATCATAAGAGAGTGTCTGAGATGGTGATTGAGCGCGCGAAGCGTCTTGTGGAACATAAGAAGGACGTGGTAATCCTCTTAGACAGCATCACACGCCTGACCAGGGCATATAATCTGGTGGTTCCGCCCAGTGGACGTACACTCTCCGGTGGTCTCGATCCGGCGGCTCTGCATATGCCCAAGCGTTTCTTCGGTGCGGCCCGCAATATGAGAGAGGGCGGCAGCCTGACGATTCTGGCAACGGCGCTGGTGGAGACGGGAAGTAAAATGGATGATGTGGTGTACGAGGAATTTAAGGGAACGGGCAACATGGAAATGGTGCTTGACCGCAAACTTTCTGAGAAAAGAGTATTCCCAGCCATTGATATTCCTAAGTCCAGTACCAGAAGAGAAGATCTGCTTCTGACGCCGGATGAACTGGAAGCGATCAATATTATCCGCAAGGCCCTGAATGGCATGAAAGCGGATGAGGCAGTGGAGCGTATCCTGGATATGTTCTCCAAGACCAGAAATAACTTTGAGTTCGTAAATATGGTCAAGAAAATGAAATTTATCTAAAGATATTTCCTTATTAATATTAAAATGAGCAGAAAGGGCAATAATTAGCCAATATTATCAAAAAAGGGCTTGCATACCCGAAAATCCTATGCTACAATGTAAAAGCTGTCGGTCTATGACAGGTATCTATTTACTTTTGAGTTTAGAAGAGGTGAAAGAGATGAGAGAGGGAATCCATCCTGAATATTATCAGGCAACGGTAACGTGTAACTGCGGTAACACATTTGTAACAGGTTCCACTAAACCTGAGATTCACGTTGAGGTCTGCTCCAAGTGTCATTCATTTTACACTGGTCAGCAGAAAGCGGCGCAGGCTCGTGGACGTATTGATAAGTTCAATCGGAAATACGGTGTGGAAAGCAAATAAGCGGGATTTACAAAAAAGGTTGAGTTTATCTCAACCTTTTCTAAGTTGTGGACAAAAAGGAATGTAAAATGGGCAGAAGGAAAAGAAATTTGAAATACTCCGGGATTGGCGGGCAGGCTGTCTTAGAGGGTATTATGATGAAAAATAAAGAACAGTATGCAGTGGCAGTCCGTAAGCCAAACGGAGAGATTGAAGTGGAAGTGGAGCATTATTACGGGATCATTCATGGCAGTAAGCTGATGGATATGCCCTTTGTAAGAGGTGTATTTCAGTTTATTGACTCTCTGGTCCTGGGGATGCGCAGCCTGAATTTCTCGGCGTCTTTCTATGAGGATGAAGAGGCGAAGGAGACATTGGCAGACAGGGCGTTTCAAAAGGTTTTCAAAGATAAGGCAGAAAAAGTATTCAGTACACTTGTTATGTTATTTTCCCTGGTACTGGCAATCGGTATTTTTATGGTACTGCCTTATTATGTGACGTCTTTGTTTGAGGCGTATATCAGAAGCGCTTCTTTCATGGCGATTATTGAGGGCGCCCTGCGGATTCTGATCTTTGTGGGATATGTGCTGGCCATCTCTCTGATGAAAGATATCAGGCGTGTGTATATGTATCACGGCGCAGAACATAAGTGCATCAACTGCATTGAAAAAGGCGCTCCGCTGACAGTGCGGGAAGTGATGAGAAGCTCTAAACAGCACCGACGCTGCGGCACCAGCTTTCTGTTGTTTGTCATGTTTGTCAGTGTGGTTTTGTTTTTCTTTATCCGGGTGGAGAATCCGGTATATCGTATTCTGATCCGGATAGCGTTAATTCCGGTGATTGCAGGTATCTCCTATGAAATCATACGACTTGCCGGCAAGAGCAATAACATTCTGGTGCGTATGATTTCCGCGCCTGGCATGTGGCTGCAGAAGCTGACAACCAAGGAGCCGGATGAGAGTATGGTGGAAGTGGCTATTGCGGCAGTGGAAGCGGTTTTTGACTGGAAGGCTTATCTGTATGAGACTTTTGGATATGAGGTGGATGAGTCATGGACAGAGGAGAGGTCGGAGGAATAGATTCGACAGGTGTTCGGATGTATCATATCGTGTATAAAGAAGGCGTGGAGTGTCTTACAAAAGCCGGGATTGAGGAGGCTGCGTTAGACTCCAGGCTTCTTTTGGAATATGTCTGCGGGACGGATCGAAATACGCTTCTCGCCCATGGTGAGCGAGAAGTTTCAGAAGCGGAATATGAGCGGTACAGCAGTCTGATTGCCAGAAGGGCCGGGCATGTGCCTTTGCAGCATCTGACCGGTGAGCAGGAGTTTATGGGATTGACCTTTGTGGTCAATGAAAAAGTACTGGTACCTAGGCAGGATACGGAAGTGCTGGTGGAAGAGGTGCTCCGCAATCTTCATGACGGGACACGGATTCTGGATATGTGCACCGGTTCCGGGTGTATTCTGCTCAGTCTGCTGCAGTATTCCAATAACTGTGTGGGCGTGGGGGCGGACCTGTCGGCAGAGGCGCTTGCGGTAGCCAGACAGAATTACCAGAGATTGCAGGAAGAGCGGAGAAAGATGCAGGCATCCTTTGTGGAAAGCGATTTATTCGCAGGCTTGCAGGCGGAGGAGCGCTATGAAGTGATAGTATCCAATCCGCCTTATATAAAAACGGATGTTATTAATACGCTGATGCCGGAAGTGCGGGAGCATGAGCCTATGATGGCCCTGGACGGAAGAGAAGACGGGTTATACTTTTACAGGGAAATTACCGGCAGGTCGAAGGAATATTTGACAAGCGGCGGTATGTTGTTTTATGAGATCGGGTATGATCAGGCAGAGGATGTGTGTAAGATTATGGAAAGAGAAGGTTTTCGGGAGATAGAGGTCGTAAAGGACTTTGCAGGTCTTGACCGGGTGGTATACGGCAGCTGGTTCGGATAGCGTGTTCGACTGACGCTGCGTAACAGAATGGTGAATCAATTTAGAAGCTGGAGGTAATTATGTTTGATAAATTAGAAGATCTGCTCAGAAAGTTTGAGGAGATTATGAATGCATTGAGTGAGCCCACGGTGGCTGACAACCAGGAACGTTTTCGGGCACTGATGAAGGAACAAAGCGAGTTGACTCCTATAGTCAATGCATATAAGGAGTATAAGAAGAGCAGCCAGGACATTGAAGACAGTCTTGCTATGTTGGATGAAGAGTCTGACGCGGATATGCGTGAGATGCTCAAGGAGGAACTTGCAGAGGCTAAGAAGCGGGTAGAGGAGTTGGAGCACACCTTGAAGGTACTGCTTTTGCCCAAAGATCCCAACGATGATAAGAATGTGATCGTGGAGATTCGTGCAGGCGCGGGCGGTGATGAAGCGGCTTTATTTGCGGCAGAGATATATCGTATGTATGTGCACTATGCGGAGGGACGCCGTTGGAAGGTGGAAACCATGGAAGTGGAAGAAATCGGGATTGGCGGCATGAAGAGTGTGACCTTTATGGTGACCGGACAGGGCGCTTATTCTGTCTTAAAGTATGAGAGCGGTGTGCACCGCGTACAGCGTGTGCCGGAGACGGAGTCCGGCGGCAGAATTCATACTTCTACTATCAGCGTGGCAGTGATGCCGGAGGTGGATGAGGATATTGATATTGTAATTGAAGATAAGGATATCCGTATCGATGTTATGAGGGCTTCCGGTAACGGCGGTCAGTGTGTCAATACCACAGACTCTGCAGTGCGTCTGACACATTATCCCACGGGTATCGTGGTATACAGTCAGACAGAGAAGTCCCAGATTCAGAATAAAGCCAAGGCCTTTGCACTTTTGCGTGCAAAATTATACGACATTGAGCAGCAACAGCGTCATGACGCGGAGGCGGAGATGCGCAGGAGCCAGATTGGCACCGGGGATCGTTCCGAGAAGATCAGGACCTACAATTTCCCCCAGGGACGTGTCACAGACCATCGGATTAATCTGACGCTCTATAAATTAGAAAAGATTATGAACGGTGATATCCAGGAGATCATAGACGCCTGCATTGCCGCCGATCAGGCCGCAAAGCTGTCGAAGATGGGAGAAAACTGAAATGGCCTGTATCGCCGTCAATCAGGCCACGAAGCTGTCAAAGATGGTGGAGAATTGAATGGTCTGATCGGCATAATCAAGGCTGTGAAGCTGTCGAAAATAGGGATGACGGATTCTGCGAATCACTGCGAAAAAAGAGGCAGGAGAAAACTTGCATAATTGTTTACACAACCATCCCGGTTGGTGTATAATTGTATGTATCTGGAAACTATAATATGGCAAAGGAGAAGAGACGTGAATAAGATCGTGTGGAACAGGTGGTATGAGATTAACGTTGATTTTATTGACAAGGAACATAAGCAGCTCTTTTCAACCATAAATAAGCTGCTTACCATCAGTGAAAATGAAGAAAAGAGTGAATGGGCATGTCGCGAAGGCGTTAAATACTTGAAAAACCATACTATAGAGCATTTCGCTCATGAAGAAGAGTACATGCGTTCCATTAATTACGGCGAATATGAGATACATAAGCGTCTTCACGACAATTTTCAGTTTAACACTCTTCCTGCACTGGAAGAAGAGCTGGAAGAGTACAATTATTCAGAGGATTCCATCCGCCACTTTCTGGGGGTCTGTATTGGGTGGATGGTAGCGCATACACAGACAGAGGACCAGGCTATTGCCGGTAAAAGAATGAGCAAGTGGGTGGATGTCCCTCATGAAGAAGAGGTGGACGCGCTGGAACAGACCATCGTGCAGCTTGTGCAGGATATGCTGCAGTTGAAAGCAAAAGCTATCAGCAGGCAGTATGAAGGAGAGAATTTTGGTAAGGTCGTGTGCTGCCGTTTTGTTTACAAAGGAGAGAAGAAAGAAAAGTGGGAAGTTGTGTTGTGCTTTGAGGAGCGGCTTCTTCTCAAAGTTGTGAGTGATATGTTAAACACACAGTATCTGAAAGTTGATGATATGGTGATTAACATCAACCGGTATATTGCACGGCAGTTCCTGGAGAAAATAGGGGAGTGTTTCCCTGATATGAAATTGTGTGAATTAGAGAGTGAGTCTTTGCTGACGTATGACCAGCTTGTAAAATCCTTTGAGCGCGCGCAGCCTGCCTGCAGTATTCTCTTTGACACAGGAGTAGGATACTTTGCATTTTGTGTGACCAGTTCGGAGTCTGTCCGCGGTAAGATCGTGTCTTCTTTAAATTCTCAGAATGCCATGAGTCAGATTAAGAAGTATCTCAGCGGCGAAATGAGGAAGAAGCAGATTCTTGTGGTGGATGATTCTGATTTCATGCGGAGTAATATCATCCGGCTTCTGGGGGATGACTACGATATGATAGAGAGCAGTTCCAGCGTATCGGCAATTAAGAGTATCACAGTAAACAGACCGGATTTGATTCTGCTTGATTATGAAATGCCGATTTGTGATGGCAGACAGACCTTGGAGATGATTCGTTCGGATAAGGATATTGCGGATATACCTGTTATTTTCCTGACAGGAAGAGGCGATGCGGAGAGCGTTAAGAAAGTGATGTCGCTTAGACCGGAAGGCTATCTGTTGAAGACCATGCCGGAGGATGAGATTAAGAAGACCATCAATGAATTTTTTGAAAAGAGAAAAAAGGCTTAACAGGCCTTGCAGAGAGAATCAGTGTTAAAAACAGGGCATGTCAGAAATGACGTGCCCTGTTTTGCAGATAGAAAGTATTGTGTGACAGATGCGGTGGCAGAGCCTTGCAATAGATGGCAGGGGGAAATCCTATCTTGTCGCACAAGACTGCATCCGGGAAGAACGTGGCGTAGGAATGGGAGAGCGTTATCAGCCCAGGTGGCAAATGCCGATTATATACGGTGAGTTCGTGATAAAAGTATTGCGAAAAGGAGTCTGTGAAGTTACAATCAAGAAGACAGGGCGCTTGTGAAAGCAGTCCATATTCTATGTGCGATTTTGCGCGCAGTGAAAGGAGCATGGTTATAAGATGGAATCCATGAAAGATTATGAAAAGGAGCTGGAAGCCTCTTTTCGAAAGATTGCAGAGGGCGATATCATCAAAGGTACGGTAATTGATGTAAATGAGGAAGAGGTTATCCTGGATTTAAAGTATTATACGCAGGGAATCATTAAGGCGGAGAACTTAAGCAATGATCCGGATTTTCTTGCGGCAGGCAGGATTGCAGTGGGCGATGAGATAGAGGCTACGGTTATTCGCATGGACGACGGGGAAGGTAATATCGAACTTTCCAGGAAAGAAGCAAATGATGTGCTGGCCTGGGACAGGCTGCAGGCACTTCTGGAGGAAGAGAAGACTGTGAAAGTGCGCATTAAGGAAAGTGTGCCAAGCGGTGTAGTGGCATATCTGGAAGGTATCCGCGCTTTTATCCCGGCATCCCAGATTACCAGCGATTATGTGGAGGACACGGATGCCTGGGTGGGTAAAGAGATTGAAGTAAAGGTCATCACTGTGGATCGGGATAAAACGAAGCTGGTGCTTTCCGGCAAGGAGGTTGCCAGAGAGAAGGAGGCAGATGAGCGGAATCACAGAATCTCCATGATGGTGCCGGGCACGGTAATGGAAGGTGTGGTAGAGCGTCTGATGCCTTACGGGGCCTTTATCGGCCTTGGAAACGGTATCAGCGGTCTGGTTCATATCTCGCAGATCTGTCAGAAAAGGATTGCCACACCGCAGGAAGTCTTAAAGGAGGGGCAGAAGGTTAAGGTAAAGATCTTAAATACAAATGACAATAAGGTGAGCCTGAGCATGAAAGCCCTGGAGGAAGAGATGGTGGATACAGAATCTGCCGAGGAAGTGGAAGAGTATGTATCCGGGGAGGCTGTCTCCACAAGTCTGGGGGATCTGCTGTCTAAACTGAAACTCCGGTAGTATGCAGATACAGAAGACAGAATTTGAGATGGAAAGCTTTTGTATGGGTTTTCTATTGATAGGCTCTATAGCGATATCTTAAGAAAAAGGGAGAAATCTGACCTATGGCAGAGAAAATGAAGTACGCGGATCAAAAGAGCCGCTGCAGCTGGGCCAATCCGAAGAATCCAAGGTACATACAATATCACGATGAAGAGTGGGGCGTGCCTGTACATGAGGATAAGCTTCTGTTTGAGATGCTGATTTTAGAGTCCTTCCAGGCAGGATTGACCTGGGAGTGTGTGCTGAACAAGAAAGAGGCTTTTTACCGGGCTTTTGATGGATTTGATTTAGAGACCGTGTGCGGTTATGATGAGGAAAAGATGGAGGCTCTGCGGCAGGATGCAGGAATCATACGCAATCGGCTTAAGATTAAGGCAGCGGTGAACAATGCCCGTATTTTTAAGGAAATCGCAGCAGAATACGGCAGCTTTGACAAGTATCTGTGGGGATATACAGAAGGACAAGTGGTGTATGAAAATGATCAGGTGAGTTCTCCGCTTTCAGATGCAGTTTCCGGAGATTTGATCAAAAGGGGGATGAAGTTTGTGGGAACCACGATTATCTATGCGTATCTGCAGGCGGTGGGCGTGATCTATTCCCATGAGGATGGATGTTATCTGTGCAGGAAGCAGTGAGACGGAAGAGGATGACTATGACAGTCAATAGAGATTGCAGCATTGGAGGAGGTATTATGGGTTTAAATGGGAGCAGGGGAAATGACCCCATGTGGAATGTGGCGCGCACCGCTAATCTGGAGGCGCATCATTTGGAACAGGAGGCAGCGGACAGAAAGTCTCCCGGTAAGAGAATCAGGGCATATATTGTGATGGCAGCGATGGTTTTGTTCCTTGTGACTATGGTGATGCTTATGTTCCTTGCCGCGTAAACGTTACGGAAAGGGGAGTATCATGAAAAGTTTGAAAGTAGCTTTACTGCAATTGAGACCGGAGGAGTCAATTGAGGAAAATCTGCAGAAGGGATTATCTGCCTGCAGGCAGGCAAGGGAGATGGGTGCAGATCTTGCACTTTTTCCTGAGATGTGGAGCGTTGGGTATCGTATTCCGGAGGATATCACAGAACTGAAGAAGACGGCTGTCCCGATAGAGAGCGATTACATACGGGCTTATCAGGAACTTGCCAAAGAATTGAATATGGCGGTGGCGGTCACTCTTTTAGAAGCATGGGAGCCTCTTCCGAGAAATACGATGGTTCTGATTGACCGATATGGTCAAAGTATACTGACCTACGCAAAGGTGCATACCTGCGATTTCGGGGAGGAATGCAGACTGACGCCGGGGGATGGGTTTTATGTGGCAGATTTAGATACCGGGAAAGGGATCGTAAAAACGGGGGCCATGATCTGTTATGACAGGGAATTTCCTGAAAGTGCACGGCTTCTCATGCTAAAGGGGGCAGAGCTGATTCTGACGCCAAATGCCTGCCCGATGGAAATTAACCGCATTTCGCAGCTGCGGGCGAGGGCTTACGAGAATATGCTGGGGATTGCTACAGTCAATTATCCGGCAGGTCATCCTGACTGTAACGGTCATTCGACAGCCTTTGATGGAATCGCCTATAAACCGGAGCTGCCGGAGTCCAGGGATACGCTGCTTCTCGATGCAGGGGAGGAAGAGGGGATTTATCTGGCGGACTTTCCCATGGACGAGATCAGGAAGTACCGCAGCAGGGAAGTGCAGGGCAATGCCTACAGGCGGCCCGGGCTGTATGGAATGCTTGCGGAAGAAGGCATTCAGGAACCCTTTGTGCGGGCTGATTATAGATGGACGAAGAAAGAGTAGCTCATGCGGGGGAAGGTGAGAAATCGTCCGGAAGTGTGGAAAGGTAAGTGTAAAGCTGACATAAGATGAGAAAGGTTGCGTTACCATGAGAAAAAAGGAACTGGCGCTGGCTGTGATAGAGAGATTGAAAGAAGAGTATCCTGATGCAGGCTGCACGTTGGATTACAATGAGGCATGGAAGCTGCTTGTCAGTGTGAGACTGGCAGCGCAGTGCACCGATGCAAGGGTCAATGTGGTCGTGGAGAAACTATATGAGAAATTCCCGGATGTGGAGGCATTGGCAGCGGCTCCTGTGGAAGAGATTGAGGCGATTGTACATCCCTGCGGACTAGGGAAGAGCAAGGCAAGAGATATCAGCGCCTGTATGAAGGTATTGCAGGAAAAGTATGACGGCAGGGTGCCGGCAGATTTTGAGGCACTTTTGAAACTTCCTGGCGTGGGCAGAAAGAGTGCAAATCTGATCATGGGAGATGTGTTCGGCGAGCCGGCTATCGTCACAGATACGCATTGCATCAGATTGTGTAACCGTATTGGTCTGGTGGACAATATCAAGGAGCCTAAGAAAGTGGAGATGGCATTGTGGAAGATTGTGCCGCCCAAAGAGGGCAGTGATTTCTGTCACAGGCTGGTTTATCATGGCAGAGAAGTCTGCACAGCACGGACAGCGCCCTACTGTGACAGATGCTGTCTTAAGGATATCTGCAAGAAGAATATTTGATAAGGTGTGAGCGCTGCCTGGTTTTGCAGATGATTGACCTGTTTGGTCATAAGAGGCAGGAGCGCAGTGGAAGGTAAACGCGAAGCGCCAGTGGAGATGAAGAGATTATGAAACTAACTATGCTTGGCACGGGGATGGCGATGGTCACCGCGTGCTATAATACATGTTTTATCTTGGAAGAAGAGGGAGAAAGCTTTTTGATAGACGGCGGCGGTGGAAACGGAATCCTGGTACAGCTTGAAAAGGCTGGAATTGACTGGAAGTCTATTCACCATATTTTTGTTACGCACAAGCACATTGACCATATTATGGGCGTCCTGTGGGTCATCCGCAAGATTGGGCAGGGGATGAATAAAGGGGACTACAGGGGAACGGTTGCACTCTATGGACATGATGAGGTCATTTCCATCCTCAGGAATATGGCGGAGACTTTATTACAGGATAAAATCAAAAAGCATATCGGCAGCAGGATACAGTTTCAGGTGGTGGAAGATGATGAAAAGAGACAGATATTGGGACATGAGGTGACGTTCTTTGACATTTTCTCCACCAAGGATAAGCAGTATGGATTTACCATAGAGTATACAAAGGGGAAGCGCCTTACCTGTTGTGGGGATGAACCGTATAATGACCATAATAGTCAATATGTAAAGGACAGTGAATGGCTGATGTTGGAAGCTTTCTGTATGTATGGGGAGGCAGATATTTTCAAACCCTATGAGAAGCATCACAGCACAGTGAAGGAGGCGTGTGAACAGGCAGAGGCGCTGGGAGTTCCGAACTTGATACTGTATCATACGGAGGATAAGCATATGCGGCAGAGAAAGGAATTATACACTGCCGAGGGAAGAACGTATTATCAGGGGAATCTGTGTGTGCCAGAGGATCTGGAAAGTTATAGATTGACACAGGAAAGTGTTTGAGGGGGGAATATGGACAGGCCGGGTTATTTTCAGACAGCGCTATCAAATTTTGCAACCGATGTGGCCTGCGGCGGTGCTATCAGGCATCTGACGGATCTTGGCTATACCCTGGATCAGATTGTGGAGCGGCTGGACTATCCGGCATCCAGGGCAAAGGTACAGCGGATTATGATGGAATATTTGTACCATAGCAGAGTTCTTTTGAAGGAAGAACCTTCCTTTGCCCTGTTTACCGGACCAGAAGAATATGTGCAGGAGCAGGACGCTTATGGAAGGCGGACCTTACGCCGAATAGAGAATGACTTAAATAGTCAATATAAGGCGACGGATATGCCGGATTTGACAGCGGTGTCGAAGAACGGGAAAGGAGCAGAAAAACAGGAGATTTTCTGGAAAGAGTCTGTCTACCATTTTGAGCGGGATGGAAAACTGACAGAATTGTTACACAGGAAGAGAAATGAAAATGGCGAAGCCCTCAGTTATGTATCCTGTAATTTTGGTTTCTTGAATATTGACCGGAATGGTTATTATGGAGTTGCCTGTCTCAACAACCGCCAGCGGGATTATCTGCAAGGTATCTGCTGGGAGCCGTCTGTGGTATATCACAGGCTCAACCAGAGGATGCTTGAGATTGTCGGGAAGTTATATGAGGCAGGAGTTTATCAGGGCGATTGCTTTTTTGTGGGCAGCCGGGAAAAGATAAAGATAACAGGAAAAGGGTATCAAGATAGAATGGGAGAGAAGGTTGAATAAATTCTCTGATGAGCAATTTATTCAACCAAGAATTTGTGCCGAAGCGTCACAAATTCTGTTGATCGCAGAGCAGAATTTGAAATTCTGCTCGCGTCCTCAACGCAAAGCGCTTCGGAATGGAGAGAAAAATGAGTGAAATTGGCAGACAGAAAGAAATCACATCTTATATAGGGGGACTTTTTGACTTTATAGACAGCAGTCCCACCTGTTTTCATGCAGTGGAGAATATGAGGCAGGAACTGGAAGCCGCAGGGTACCAGAGACTTTCAGAAAAGTGTCCCTGGAAGGTCGTAATGGGTGGAAACTATTATGTAATACGTAACGACTCAGCCCTGATTGCCTTTTCCATACCAAAAGAAGGACATAAAGGGTTCCATATCGTGGCGGCGCACAGTGATTCTCCCTGCTTCAAATTGAAGGAACTGCCGGAATTTTGCGTGGAGGAGCATTATCTGAAATGGAATGTGGAGAAATACGGCGGGATGATTCTTTCCACCTGGCTTGACAGGCCATTATCGGCTGCTGGCCGTGTGGTGGTCAAGGGAGCCGATGGAATGGTGACTAAATTGGTCAATATTAATCGAAACACGGCAGTGATTCCCAATGTGGCCATTCACATGAACCGGGATATGAATAAGGGGATTGAGTACAATCCACAGACGGATATGCCGCCGCTGATCGGAGATGTGACTGGAAAAGGCGGTTATCTCTCCCTGCTTGCCAAAGAAGCCGGCGTGAAGGAAGAGGAGATTCTGGGGCAGGATATTTTTCTGTATAACAGGGATAAATGCAGCAGATTCGGTCTGGAAGAAGAATATATCTGCGGACCGAGGCTGGATGATCTGGCGTGCGCTTATGCAGGACTTAAAGCCCTTGTGGAAGAAGAGCCGGGGCATTATATTACCATGCTGGCAGTTTTTGATAATGAAGAAGTGGGGAGCGGTACCAAACAGGGCGCGGATTCCACCTTTTTACGGGATGTGCTCTCACGTATCCGGAACGGATTGCAGCTCACAGAAGAAGAATACCAGTGCATGCTGGCAGAAAGTTTCCTGATTTCAGCCGACAATGCCCATGCCGTACACCCCAATCATCCCGAAAAGACCGATTCGGTCAATAAGTCCTGGCTCAATGAAGGCATTGTGATTAAGTACCACGGCTCCCAGCGTTATGCAACGGACGCTTACTCTGCGGCAGTGATGAAGGACATCTGCCGGGAAGCCGGTGTACCTTTTCAGGCTTACACCAACCGCTCTGATATTGCGGGCGGAAGTACCCTGGGCAATATTCTGATGGCGCAGGTGTCCATGAATACCGTGGATATAGGGCTGCCTCAGCTTGCCATGCATTCTGCTTTCGAGACTGCGGGAGCAAAAGATCTGGACTGGATGATCAGGGCGCTTTCTGTTTTCTATAAAAGATGATGCAGGTTGTCAAAGCAGTTTACAAAATCTCCGTCTTTGGATAAGACTTTATGTGTCCTGTAATAGGTGGGTGTGCAGCCTAAAAATTTCTTAAAGAGCTTGTTAAAATAGCTGGTATTGTTAAAACCGACAGAGGATGCCAGATCTGCGATGGATAGCGGGTCGGCGGAAGGCATCATCAGCTTTTTGGTGGCTTCAAAAATACGGTATTTCATCAGATACTCAAAGGGCGTCATCTGCAGTGTTCTCGCAAAACATCGGCAGCATTCGCTTTTACTGACATGTATGCTGTCTGCGATATCCTCCAAAGATACAGGGTCTGCATAGTGGGTTCTGATATATAACAGAGCCTGCTTGACCCGCTGCTCATCCAGTGAAACATGGGCAGAAGTCTGCTTCTGGGGCGGTGGAAGGCGGCTGATTAAATCTGCCCAGAAGTGACAAAGGTATCCCTTGACGGCAAGTTCGTAGCCGAATGTCTGAGTCATATCCACAGAGATAGCATTATTTAAGGAAGAAAGCATACGCTTGTGCCAGGAATCCTTTTCATCTAACAGAAACATTTTAAAAAGCTGATAATTCTGTATGGGCAGCAGATATTGTCCTTGTAAATAGCTGCTTTTGTGCCCGAATAAAAAATCCGGGTGAAAGACAATCGTATAGAAAGTACAGTTTTTTTCATCCAAAGAGTGGATACAGTGTATCACATTCTGGTTGATGATGACACCCTGACCGGGCCGGATCACATAGGAAGTATCATCCGTAAAAATTTCTGCAGCCCCTTCCTGAATGATCAGAACCTCCATTTCTTCATGCCAGTGCCAGCGGATCCAGTTCATGTAAGATTTGTGAAGATCCAGAAAGTAGGCGCTGACTGGATAATCCAGAGAACTGAAATTCTTCTTTTCATAAAGATTCTCATAGTTCTCCATGCTATTCTTTTCTTGATTGGGTATGGAAGAGGCTCCCTTTTCCAAAACTATGTTTTTTGTTGTATTCATAAAATAATCCTCATTTGTGTGGCGATTTCCTGTTGCCGGAGTGGTATCTTCCGTAAGATAGATTGTTTATAAAACGAAGGAGATATCATCCGCGGGAATGACAACTTTATAAAAGTATATTAGCATATTGACCAGAAGCAGTCAAAGAGAGAGTGAAGAAAGATTAGAAATTTGATCATGAAAATGGCCATAAATATATCTTTGCATAGGATGGTAGTAATAGAATTATAGTAGCCTGTCAATGCATTCTCACAATCAGAATATAGAGAAACGAAAAATATGTCTGTCCAGAAGAGATAGGCTTAGCTGTCTTCTGGGGATATGTTGCGCACATGGGAATGGGGATGCGCTTTGACATGACGGAAACGGGAAAAGAAGATGGATTCACAGAAAAACGAAAATCTGTTGAACCTGGCGCTGGACACGCCGCTTATAGAGCGTGAACGGTCACTGGAACTGAATGTTGGATATGATATGGAGGAAAAGAGCTGGGAAGTTATTGTAAAATATCACGGGAACCTGCAGGAATTAGCACAGCTGGGAATCATAGTGGAGGAACTGATTGCAGGCTATGCCATTTTGACAGTGCCGGAGTCTGTCATGGACAGCCTGGCGATGATAGAACAGATTGAATATGTGGAGAAGCCTAAAAGGCTCTTCTTTGCAGATATTGTAGGTAATTCAGCAGCCTGCTTTGCACCGGGCAGCATGATATCGCAGACGCTTACCGGAAAAGGGGTGCTGGTGGCAGTCATAGATTCCGGTATCAGCTATTGGAATGAGGATTTCCGGAACCCGGATGGCACTACCAGAATACGTTTCCTCTGGGATCAGGTTCTGGCACGAGAGTTTGATCAGACCCAGATCAATGCCGCCCTTGCCGCAGGAAGCAGACAGGCAGCCCAACAGATTGTACCCAGCATAGATACCACTGGTCACGGAACGGCAGTGGCCGGCATTGCGGCTGGAAATGGAGGCAGAGGGGGGATGGCTTATGCCGGTATTGCCAGGGAGAGTGAGCTTTTGATTGTGAGACTGGGAAGCCCCAGGGCAGACTCCTTTCCTCGAACTACGGAACTGATGCGCGCACTGACTTATGCAGTCAATAAGTCTGTGGAACTGCAGATGCCGCTGGCAGTCAATCTTAGCTTTGGAAATACTTACGGAGCGCATAACGGGACGTCTCTGGTGGAACGTTTCCTGGATAATATTTCAGAAGTCGGGAGAAGTGTTATCTGTGTGGGGAGCGGAAATGAGGGGGCTTCCGGGGGACATGTAGGCGGCAGCATGAAGGTGACGGGGCGGGATACAAGCGAATCGACTAATGCAGTCAATACAATTGACAATACTGTCGATGATAATATAACCAGAGTGGAACTGGTGGTGGGAGTCTATGAAACTGGCCTGAATGTGCAGCTCTGGAAAGAATATGTGGACCGTTATCTGGTGACATTGGTGTCTCCCTCCGGGGAATCTTTTCAGGTAGATACTGACCAGCCCGGTAAACAGATATACCGTTTACAGCAGACCCAGGTTCTGCTTTATAATGGGGAACCGGCGCCTTATATGACAAGTCAGGAAATCTATTTTGATTTCTTGCCGGCTAATGGAAACCGTTATCTGGATCAGGGCGTATGGACCTTTCAGCTAAGGCCGCTACGAACCATTACCGGCAACTATACCTTTTACCTGCCATCCGGTACGGTACGCAGTGCCAATACCCGCTTTGTCAGACCAACGCCGGATGTGACGCTGACCATTCCTTCCACAGCAGTCAAGGTAATTACCGTAGGCGCCTATGATCCAGGCTATGAATCCTATGCAGACTTTTCCGGAAGAGGGTATCTTTATCAGCAACAGGTTAACAGCCGTACTTCCGATACTTATGTGAAGCCTGATCTGGCAGCGCCAGGGGTGGGGATTCTTGCCCCCAACCGGGATGGCGGATACAGCCCTGTCACAGGCACATCTTTTGCAACGCCCTTTGTGACCGGTGCGGCGGCGGTGCTGATGCAGTGGGGGATTGTGAACGGAAATGATCCGTATCTTTATGGAGAGAAAGTGAAAGCGTATCTGAGAAAGGGTGCGAAAGGAATCCGGGGGGAGAGAGAGTATCCGAATGCGAGAGTGGGGTATGGGGCGTTGTGTGTGGAAAATAGTCTGCCGGGGTAGAATTGAGGGGAATTTTGGGATAATAAGCACTTTATTTTGTGGTATATTGTGTCGAATAAAGTGCTTATTATGTGTTAATTCAGGATAAATCGAATGAAATAAACATATGAGATATGAAAAATGCAAGTTGTATTTCAAATATAGTTGTGTATACAGTATGATAATGATATGATGTAAATAAGAAATACGGAGGATTGTTTATGGGAAATATATATGATGGAGTATTTCGGACAATTTTAAATGATTGCAGACAGATGATTATTCCGGTAATCAATGAGATTTTCAAGGAAGACTATATAGGAAATGAAATCATAGAGTTTCATCCCAATGAACATTTTATTGACCAACAGGATGCAGCAGACAAGGAAAGAATAACAGATACTAATTTTATAATCTATGGAAAGAAAAAGAAGAAATACCATCTGGAATGTGAGAGCAGTCTGCCGGATGGGCGGATGACTATCAGGTTGTTTGAATATGATGCTCAGATCGCATTAGATGAAGGTGGAGTCATCAATGAAATATTGACAGTGACATTTCCCAATACGGCAGTCCTATATCTAAGGAATTATAAAAAGACACCTGATAAAATGCGGTATGTGATAAAAACGCCGGGTGGCACCGTAGAGTATGATGTGCCGATTATGAAGGTGCAGGAATATACTCTGGAAGATATTTTTTCAAAAGGCTTGTTGCTGTTAATTCCGTTTTATATTTTTTCACATGAAAAGAACTTTAAGGTGTATAATAGTAATGAACAGAGATTGGCAGAGTTGAAAGCAGAGTACCGAAGTATCTTGGAGAGACTTGATAAACTGGAGCAGGAAGGGATTATTGGGGCGTTTGACAAACGTACCATTATAGAACTTTCTGGTGATGTGATTAGAGAAATTGCACAGAAGTATGAGAATGTGCAGAAAGGAATAGGTGGAATGATGAGTGGAGCGTTACTTGAGACAGAAGCGAGGACGATTTTAAATAGAGGGAAAGACGAGGCTAAAAAAGAGACAGCACTCAGAATGTTGCAGGATGGTGAATTATCAATTGATAAGATTGCAAAATATTCTGGGCTTGATATTGCAGAGGTAAAGTTACTTACAGGGATGCATTGAGAGTACAATTTGTAATTTACAAAGTAAAACAAATTTGTTATAGCATTTTTAATAAAAGATGACATTTTGGTTCGTGTACTTTTCTAAATGGAAAATAAAGTGTATTGCATCAGATATGGTATTTACCAATTATGCAATACTTTGTAGTTGCTGAAATTTTATAAATTATTGTGCAAATGACTGAAATAAGGTTTTTTGGTTGCAAAAGTATAAGAAAGTTTAGAGAGAAGAACAAATGGATAAAGCTTTTGATGCTGTTTTGCAAAGTGAGGTAGAGGCAGCAGTAATTGCAAAAACATCATATTGTTTTTTGGGGGAGCGATTTCGTTACCAATGTCTGTGTTGTAGTGAAGAAGTTTATCTTGCCGCAGCTGATAGTAGTGAACGCTCTCCTCATTTTAGACATCGAAAAGGAAATAATGATACGGAATGTGAACGATATCTCGGACAGTTGGACACAGTGGAACATTTTGCGCTTTTGAGAAAGCATAAACAGGAACATATAGAGTTTTATTTTAACAGGGACAGAATGACATTTGAGATTTGTGTTTTTTTTACGGAAGAAGAACTTCAGGCGTATGAGAAAGAAAACGACAGGCTGATGGTATCTTCAAAATATTGCGCGGACCCATTTCTATCGATTCCTCTTAGCAAAGAAGTATTTGTTCCGGGCAGAAAAAGCTATTTTACAATCACAGAATTTTCAACGCAATATATTGTCTCTTTTGATTCCGGGTTTAATAGCTGTACCTATCAGGATGTAATGAGAGATACGAAGAAAATCAATATATTCAGAGTTAGAATGCAGGATGAACACTGCAAGCATCAGACATCATCACATCTTTATACAAACACCGAATATATTGGTATATCTGAGTGTGAAGAAACTATGCAGGAACTTGCATCTTTAGAATATATCATCTCAGAAGAGGTGTTTTCTTTTGTTACTGAAAACAGGGATTTTTATGGACTGAAGTTTTCAGTAAAACAAGTAGAATTTTCTGTTCGATACTTTTTCCGGAAACATGATTATCAACTAGAAACATCGGAATCGTTCAGTATTTTATGGCCACCGGTTTATGTTAGAAATTCGCGTTCAATATGTACTGGCGATACGATACATGTCCACTCAAGTTTTGAGTTGATTCCTCATGGAAATATAAATGTAGATGCTGCTTTTACCCGGAAAAACGATAGGGATGTATTGCAACTTCATGTTGATGATGAAGTTATTATTTATGAAAAGAATATTGATATATGCGTCCAGAAGGAAAGAAAGTTGGGAATGGAAACAGTTTTGGAAGAACCTGTGACTATATATTCTGACAGATATACCATTTCCGAACAGTATGATTACTTTTTATTTGACAAGAACGGATGTACACGGTTGATTCCAGATTCAAACGTATATCTTTCTGAATCGGATCGGATTGTTGGATATAAAAATGGACATATAAAAGTATATGTATATGCGTGTCCAAAGGAAAAAATGGATATAGGACAGCTTATAAATGATATGGTGAAATATCATCCACAGTCAGAAAAATTTGAACCGGATGACTTTATGGATATAACAACAGACGAAACAGTCTTAACGTACCTGGAAAATTGTTATAGGAGTGGACGGATTAATACAGTCGTTAAACGGTACATCAAGGAGGGACTGATTTGAATTATTTGACAGACCTTACAAAAGAAGAAATTAAGTATGTATGTACAGTTATTCCGTTTAAGGAGGTATCTACATACTTCAGAAAATATCCAAAGGAATTCAGCAAATTAAAACCGGGATTCCGTGTAAAGTCGTTGAATGAGAATACTGTCATCCAGACACTTTATGACTTTCGCAATAGAGATTTTATTGCTTCTTTTCTATTCAAGCATATTGACCGATGGATTAAAGAAATTGATGAGGAATTGGTAAAAGCGCTTGAGAGTGAGCTTGATCAGGAGGCGGCTTATATTGATGTGCTGTCACGGTCTGTCTTTTCAGGAAACGTTGCACTATTTTTCAAGATCAAAGGAGAAGAAAAGCCCGAAGATTATTTGAAGGTTATGCGTTCATCTGTTCTGTATCAGTCTGCTCATCAAAAAACTAATGGAGAAGAATTGGTTTTTTTGAAGAAAAAACAACAGGAACTTATGGATATTCAGGAAGAGTTAAAAAATAAGATTTCTGATGAAGAGAAAAACGTTGAAAAATTGAGAAATCAGGAGGCAGGACTGAAAGAAGAACTAAAAGAAAAAATAATGCAGCTTGAGCAGGAACAGGAAAAGAGCACTTCTCTATCTGAAAAAGTAGACGAATTGGAAGCAGAACTAAAAAAAGCTCAGGATGATGAGATATGGAAGACTGCGGAGATGCAACAGAGGATTGACATCCTTACTTCCAAACTAAAGGATCAAGCTGAAAAGGCAGCAGGATACGAGACCAGCATTTCTGAATATGCGTCTAAACTTTCTACAGCCGAGGATGACATCGAGACATGGAAAAATAAAGTAAGAAGTTGCGAAAAACAGCTTTTTACATATAAAGCGGAAAGAGCAACATTTTTAACAGACCAGGAATCTGACCGAAAGCAGATCAGAGAGCTTAAGGAAGCACTTGATAAAACGCTTGGTGTTGAAAAAGCATATAAAGAATATCTTTCTGCACTTAGTAAAGAAAAAGAATCCTATTTACAAAAGAATAGGGAACTGGAAGAAACACTAGAAACGCAGAAAAATATAGAGACTGCTGCAGAAGCTGTTTCAAAGAGATATGCAGGCAGCAATCGGAAGATGCCGTTATGTCCTGAGGATATGGATGATTTTGATGAATATTTCAGTTATAATCTTGAAAACATCGGATTTGACAGGAATGAGGATGGTTCAGTAGATTTTGTGGATTATCTTGAAAAAAGTTTCTTTCATGGTATTCCAGTGTTGATAAAAAGAGGACTGGGAATTAATATAGCTAATTGTTTGGCAAATACGCTATATGGTGTGCCAGTTGCTGCTAAACTGCTATATTCGGAAGGTGCAGGTGTACAAAAAATAAGTGAGTTTCTTGCCGATATACCTGATCGGGTTGTCTGTATTGATGGCTTTATTGGGAACTGTAATGAATTGGAATTAATCCCAGTGCTCGAACAATATCGTAACAAGATTATCATCCTTACCTATATGTATGATAAGACGCTGAGTTTTGTTCCGTACGAAATTCTTTCTT
>ERZ777305.673-NODE-673-length-53200-cov-13.604422_pt1 | contig 53200 bp, 55 predicted proteins | sample MGYA00374965_ERZ777305 | MGnify/ENA primary metagenome ERZ777305 (study PRJEB29328, sample SAMD00013331) | mouse gut metagenome | study: EMG produced TPA metagenomics assembly of the Metagenome analysis of fecal microbiota from mouse which was promoted...
AAGCCTGCGGCCGCCAATGCTTCCTTTACCTTTTCTATTGTCCGGCTGTCTGTGCGTTCATCCCATGCCAGTGTCCCGTCCCTGCTTACGGTAATGTTGCTGATTGCGTAGGCGCAGGTCGGCATCCTCATATAAACCGCCCTCATTCCGACAACCCCGGAAATGACCTCCACCATTTCCTTCCGCTTTTCTCCTGTTACGTTGTACCTTGTTTCCATTGTGTTTTCCTCCTTCTTTTTCGGTACTACATTAATCACTCTAAGCGGCTGGAATAGCAAGCAGTATGTGAGAAAAAATGTCACAATAAAAAGTCCGGGAACTGTGCGTAATACACAATGCCCGAAAGCACGAAATAGACATTCGGCAGCGCCACGCCGTTGCCCCACATCTTATATTCAGCAGAATCCGAATGCGGCTCTTTCAGCCACTTGATGATCTGCTTATCGGTCTTTGGCTTGGTGGAAGTCCCCATAATCTTACTGTGGATCTCAAAGACCTCCCGCCAGAAGGCAAGGTCATCCTCCGTTGGCTCTTCCGTCCCAAGGCCGCTGCACCACCAGTCCGGGAAGCCCTGCAGCCTCGCACATTCCGTAGGGGTCAGCCTACGGACGATATACTCCGGCTCCGCCTGCACATCGTTGACGACGGGCGGGTCTTTATAATCCGTAGCCACCAGCGTGTTCGCCAGTTCCTTCTCCGCCCGCGTGAAATGGGAATTCTTGCTCGTGCAGTAGGTCGGGTACGCCACCGCATGGTGGTCCGTGGCATTCAGCGTGAAGGAGACATCCTCATTCACGCCGCTGCCCTGCGGCCCGTTCTTATCCTCCCTGCCGATCATGGAGCCCTGCACCGACACCACGGCAATGCCGCCCTGGTTGCAGGAGGGGTTCCCGCCGTTCCCGTCAAGCGTCCGGGAAGTGTCTGCCTCATAGAATCCGCTGTGCGGGTTATCCGACTTCATGGCATTGCTGTCCTTGGAACAGATGCCGTATGCCTGCACCACCAGCTCGTTGCAGCGGCTCTCCCCGACATCAAAGGTGTTCAGCGTATTTGCCACCTTCCCGTCCTTCCATGTTGGTGCGTCCCCTTTGTAGTGGGCGCGGTATCCCTTGCAGAACGGCACGAACACCGTCTGGTCATTGTTGCAGGAGAGCGTTGCGGATTTGTCGTCCTGGATAATCGCCCCCTTGCCGCCGCCTTCACAGCCGGAGCGGATTTTCAGCGTCTTTGGCGTTTCCGCATCCATAACCATAGGTACATTCCCGCCTCCCGTCCCCATCCGGGAGGTCAGCGTCTGCACCCTGCCGTCCTCCGACAGCTTCACGCGGCTGTCCGCAGGATGGTTTTCCAAAGCCACCGCCGCAGGGATCGTCCCGGTACGGAGTGTGGGCGATGTCTCCTCCTCATACCCGATCCCCCGCGCCTGTGCGGAATGCTCCGTGCAGAAGCCCGCTGATTCCAGCACACACGGAGGATGGTGCGCCTCTGCCCGCAAAGTGCAGGTCACGTCATCCGTCACATCCATCCTCTGCCCGCCCTGGTCATTTAAGCAGATGCCGCCTGCCGCTCCAATGCAATCCGCAGCACCTCCGGCAGTTCCTTGCCACGCACGGAAGCCCTCCGCAGAATACCCAGACACGCCTTCGGACTCAAATAATATCTTTCCGGCACTCCCGCCTGCAAAATCTGCGACAAGGTAGATTCGTTTCCTTCGCTGGGGGACTCCCCAAAATTGTGCGTCAAGGACACGCCACGCAAGGGAAAATCCGTCTCCCACAATATTTCCTGCGTTTGCCCACTTCCCCTTTGGAGGTCCAGGAACAGGAACACCTTCGCCTTTGACGGAGCAGACCGCTTCGAGGACTGCCTTGAAGTCCTCCCCTTTGTTGGAGGAGAAAGCGCCGGGGACATTCTCCCATACGATAAACCTTGGATATTTTCCATCTGTTGCACACCTCATTTCCTCTACGATCCGTATTGCCTGGTAGAACAGGCAGGACTGCTGCCCGCCAAGCCCCGCCCGCTTGCCCGCCACCGACATATCCGTGCAGGGCGAGCCGAAGGTGATGATGTCCACCGGCTCTATTTCATCCCCGCGGATGCTGTTGATATCCCCCAGGTGCTTCACACTCGGCAGCCGCTTCGTGGTCACACGGATGGGGAACGGCTCAATCTCCGAAGCCCATAGAGGGGTGATGCCCGCAAGCAGCCCGCCCAACGGAAATCCCCCTGAACCATCGAACAGGCTGCCGAGGGTCAGGCTGGAATACGCAGTCTGCGGATTTGGTGTGTCTTCGCCGCCGGTGCCGGACTCCCTACTATGGATATATATAGCATCTGCACTCATTCCGTCTCCACCTCCTTCACCAGCGCGGAATATGGGATTTTCTCCCCGCCGCGCACCACATACACATTCTCCGAATCCCCGGTATCCTCCACATACCTCCGCAGGATGACAGATGCGTATTTTTCATCCAGCTCACACATGAAACAGATGCGGTTCGTCTGCTCACACGCCATCATTGTGGAGCCGCTCCCTCCGAAAGTGTCCAGCACGATGGCGTTCTCCTGGGAGGAATTGCTGATCGGGTAGCCGAGCAGGTCAAGCGGCTTGGAGGTCGGGTGGTTCTTGTTCCGCTTCGGCTTGTCGTAGTTCCAGATGGTTGTCTGCTTCCGGTCGGAATACCACGGGTGTTTCCCGTTCTTCAGAAACCCGTACAGCACAGGCTCATGCTGCCACTGGTAGTCCGAGCGCCCAAGCACCAGGGAATTCTTCACCCATATGCACACTCCGGCAAGGTGGAACCCCGCATCCACAAAGGCTTTCCTGAAATTCAGCCCCTCCGTGTCCGCATGGAACACATAAGCCGCGCCGCCGCTTTCCAGATGCTCCACCATGCATGAGAACGAATTGTACAGAAATGTGTAGAAGTCATCCCCTTTCATGCTGTCGTTCTGGATGGAAAGGCCGCTGCCGCTCTTGAAAGCGACATTATACGGCGGGTCCGTCACGATGAGGTTTGCCTTTTTCCCGTCCATGAGCGCCGCCACATCCTCCGCACTGGTGGCATCGCCGCACATCAGCCTGTGCCTGCCCACCATCCAGATGTCGCCCCGCTCCACGAACGCCGCTTTCTCCAACGCTGCGGAAAGGTCGAAATCATCATCTTTCACATCTTTCTCACCGTCCCCGGCAAAGAGGTCTGCAATCTCATCCTCACCGAAGCCTGTCAGGGATACATCAAAATCCGCTCCCTGCAAACTTTCAATCTCGATGCGGAGCAGCTCCTCATCCCAGCCTGCGTCCAATGCCATGCGGTTATCCGCAAGGATGTAGGCTTTCTTCTGCGCCTCCGTCAGATAATCCACGAACACACACGGGACTTCCGTGATCCCTTCCTCTTTTGCCGCCGCGATCCTGCCATGCCCCGCGATGACACTGAAATCCCGGTCGATGATGACCGGGTTGATGAAGCCGAACTCCCGCAGGGATGAGCGGAGCTTCGCAAGCTGCTCCGGCGAGTGCGTCCGCGCGTTATTCACATACGGCACTAATTTTTCAACAGCTACAAGCTGCATATCAGTCGTTGTCTTCATTAAAAACCTCCATTTCGTAGCAGACGGCATCACTTAAATACACCCTCCGATTAAAAAAGGGCATGAAAAAACCGCCCCATAGGACGGTTTCAAAAAAAATCAGTTAAAATATTTTCTATATACCTCGTTTATTGTTTCGACATAAACTATATATGATGGATGGTTTTTATCCTGGCGTTCAAGATACATATTTTTCTTGTCTTTATATCTTTTCCGAACCTCACCCCAACGCCTTTGGGACTTAATAGCATCAGCTTTTTCCCGGATGTGATGTACGGATGGGGCTTCTCCCCACAGATAATTGTTAGAACCCTTATCGTGTAGCAGCCTGTAATAAGTCCCATCTTCATCCCTGGCCATTATAGCAAGGTCAAAACTGAAAGCCACCTGTGACAGGACGCCGGGAGTATACATCAAAGCAGTTATAACAGATGTCGAATCCTTCCCATCCGAGAATTGACCTCCCCTTACAACATGACTCCTGCTTCTCCTTAATATCAAGTTCAAAGAATCCCTGACCCTGTTTTTAAGGCACCGCGTGTCATTCCAGTATTCCTCCGGCATCCTTATGACCACCAGGTTATAGTCTAGGTCAAACGGGGAATTCCCGTTCCGCATAACAAGCTTCCGCGCATGGCTCCCACTTCCCACAAGAAAAAACTGGGTGATTATGCCGTATTCCTCATTCAGATGATCCCGCAGTTCTGTAAGGATCCGCGAACACTCACTGCGGTATGGCTTGACTTCCTTCTCACTTACATATTCGTATGCCATTCTTTTTCTCCTATCCTGCCCGTACCTCCATCCAGCGCTCTTTGTCGCTAAATCATTGTAGTATGACAGATGAAGCCTGCTTTGTCAATCTCCTTTTTCACATTTTATATAAATTCCCCTGGATAAAATTTCTTTCTGTATACTTGCAGGTTTTCTGGCATCCCTACATGCCCTTTCTTGCACGAAGCAGCCGTTCCATCACATCATCCTGGGGCGTGTTCCCTTGGAATTCCACCGAACAGTTTTCCTTCACGATTTGGTATATCTGCATCCAGCAGTAATTGGTCTGCTTCATGTAGGACTGGCTCATGGTGACATAGGGGGAGGCGATGGCGGCTCCCGTGGTCGGGTGTTTCGCCAGAAAACCCGTGGAGGATACGATTTCCTCACACTGAATCCACCGGGACACGCTCATGGCATATTGCTCCACCATCTGCACGGTGACCAGTTTTTCACATCCCCTCGCTTTCAGCCAGACATAGGTTTCGTTGTAGACCTCCTCCGCTACCAGCTCCCGCCCGCTCTTCTGTGGGGATTTGAGGAAGTCCTTCACGGGCGGTACATCCACGCCTTCCAGTTCGGCAGGCTCCAGCATGACCGCCGCCGTCTTCCCCTCGCTGATTTTTTCCGTGAGTGCCTTCCTCTTACGTCCCGCGCCCGGTCTTGCGCCGCCCCGGTTGCTTCCGTCCTTTGCCACTGCCCTCACCCCGTTTCTTTGATTTATTTTGAAAAGATGCTGCGGAAATCAAACACCGCAGCACCACGGAAAGCCTATGGAATGCGGAAATTGAAAATGGGGCAATCCCCCGTTTGATTTCCGGTTTTTGTGCGTGTGGCCCCACGCCCGTTCCCCGGCGGGTCCCTTGTGGAGATTCCACCCGCCCCTCCCGGCTGGCAGGAATCTTCACAAGGGACCCGCACAGGATAAATTAATGCTTATGCCACCTGTCGCCGCGCTCCGCATGAATCCTTGCATGGCAGGACTGGCACAATGAAATGAGGTTTCCCTCGTCATGGGTACCGCCCTCTGCCAGCGGCAGCTTGTGGTGTACCTCCTCCACAGGACGCAGCAGCCCTTTCTTATAACACTCCTCACAGAATGGGTGCTTTGCGGCGTATCGGTCACGGATGCGTTTCCACGCCCTGCCGTACCTACGGCGTACAGCCGGGTCACGGTCGTACTTCTCGTAGCGGCGGTTCTCCTGCTTCTCATGCTCCTCACAAAACCTCCCGTCCGTCAGCTTCGGGCATCCGGGGAAAGAACACGGCCTCTTCGGTTTCCTTGGCATCACTCTCACCTCCTCCCGGAATAAAGAAAGCCCCCGCAGGATTCCAATGCTCCCGCGAAGGCCCTCTTGACATTTTTTCATGCTATAAGCATACCACGTCCAAACAGATAAATCATCTCACAAAGTGGACATTACTGCTTGCCAAACAGCAGGGTGGTCAGCTTTGCCAGCGCCCGGTTCTTCCTCCTGTATGCAGATGCCCTCTCAATGCCGAAATAGTCTGCGACATCATCTGCCATGCCGCTGCCGTATTCGTTATCCTCATTGTAAAATGCATCCAGCACATATCTGTCATCCTCAGAAAGCTCCTCCCATGCTGGAAGGAACCACTCCATGTATTCCACTGCCTGGCGGTACCGCTCCCGTAAGATATCAATCTCCTCAATGCCCTTTATCATCCTGTCCTCCACAGCATGGGGATTGTGCGCGTGGGGCATCCCGTCAGACTGTGGGCTGCTGACGCCGCCCATCTTCTCATATGCCGCCTTTATCTCATCATCCGTGTGTTCTATGATGAACTTCATATTGCTGTAATCCTTCAGTGCATCCACGGCCGCCGACCGTTTGTCAAGGTATTTCCAGATAATGCTCATAAGCCATGCCTCCAATCAAAATATATTTGCTTCCTCCGGATTTTCAAAGATTGTCGTTGATTTTCATTGCTTGGCTCAGATTTGCATTTTTGACTGGAGACGGCATTTCCGCTTATATCTTCAAGTCAGCTTTTACTGCATCGATCAGTGCGGCCTGCGTGGTGTCCTTTTCGGATAATGCCTTCATGATCCGCTCATCTATGGTGCCTTTCGTGATGATGTGCTGCACCACCACGGTTTCTGACTGCTGCCCCTGCCGCCACAGCCTCGCCACCGTCTGCTGGTATAATTCAAGGCTCCATGTCAGCCCAAACCACACCAGTATATTCCCTCCGCCCTGGAGGTTTAGTCCGTGTCCTGCGGATGCCGGATGGATCAGCGCCACCGGGATCTCCCCGGCGTTCCATTTCCGGATGCTGCTGTCGGTATCCAGCCTGGAACATGGGATTTTCAGTTTCTGAAGCCGTTCCGTGATGCGTTCCAGGTCATGCCGGAACCAGTATGCCACAAGCACCGGCTTGCCGTTCGCCGCCTCGATGATGTCCTCCAGTGCATCCAGCTTCCTCCCATGGATGGCGACTGTCTCCCCGGCATCCGTGTAAATGGCCCCGTTCGCCATCTGCGACAGCTTCCCGGAAAGGGATGCGGCATTGGCGGCTGTGATATCGCCGTCCGACAACTGCAGGACGAGGTCTTTCTTCAGATCCGCATAATGCGAATCCTCCTTCTCAGAGAGATACACGGTGTATCTGGAATTTACCAGTTCCGGCATCTGCAGGTGGTCGGTGGACTTCATGGAAATGGTGATGTCGGATATTTTGCCGTATATCTGTTTCTCTGCCCCCGGCAGCGGCTTATAGGAGAACACCACCTGCCCGTTCTGCTTATCCGGCCGAAAGTAGGAAGTGCGGTACTGCCCGATGAACCTGCCAAGCCGCTCGCCCATATCCAGCAGCCGGAACTCTGCCCATAAGTCCATCAGTCCGTTGCTGCTCGGCGTCCCGGTCAGCCCCACGATGCGTTTCACCTTCGGCCGGACTTTCATCAGTGCCTTGAACCGCTTTGTCTGGTGGTTCTTGAAGGAAGATAACTCATCGATCACCACCATATCGAAGTCAAAGGGTATGCCGCTCTCGGAAATCAGCCACTGTACGTTCTCACGGTTGATGAGGTAAATGTCTGCTTTCCGCTTCAGCGCCGCCAGCCTCTCCGCCGCCGTTCCAATCGCCACGCTGTATCTTAATCCCCCAAGGTGATCCCACTTTTCAATTTCCGCCGGCCAACTGAAAGAAGCTACACGGATTGGCGCTACCACAAGCACCCTGCGGATTTCAAAGCGGTCAAACAAAAGGTCATTTAGTGCGGTCAGCGTGATGCTCGTTTTTCCAAGTCCCATGTCCAAAAGGACTGCTGCCACAGGGTGTGCCTCAATATAGCTGATGGCGTACTGCTGATAATCATGTGGCTCGTATCTCATCAACCATCCCTCCAATCTGCGACTCGTCATCCAGCACATACACATTAAATCCCAACTGCCGTAACTGTCTGTGCCGTGCCAACTGCAGGGGGCGGGGCTTTTTTCCGGGGGCTTTGACCTCCACAAATGCCATCCTCCCACCTGGGAGAAGTGCCAAACGATCAGGCACCCCATCAAAACCGGACGATGCGAACTTGACTGCCAAGCCCCCGGCGGCCTTGACTGCCGCCCTGAATTTCTGCTCTATGGTCTTCTCTCTCATACAAATACCTCCAATCCCTTATTTTTCAAGCATTCCCGGCTTTGGGGTGTAGGTCGGTGAAGGTCGTACCTTAAAACCCTCTATAGATGATTTTTTACTGAAAAAACTGCCCTAAAGGGGGTTTTATACGGAGACCTACACCGACCTACACCCTTACCGGAAAACAGGCGTTTTCAGCCGCCTATTTCCTCTTCCTGCAGGCGCAGCCCGTACACGGTGATCCCCGCTTTCGTCCTCCTTCTAGAAAATCCCGCCATTTCCAGCGCATTGTAAAAGTCCGCAGTGCTTCTCGCATATTCTCCCGTCCGACCGCAGTAAGAGCGGTATGCCCGGTACAGCTCACCCGATTTTTCGGTATAGTTCACCGCCGTCTCGCAACATTCATCCATGAAATGCCCAAGCCAGTCATTATCTTCACGATATGCTTTAATGGCATCCTCCACACAGGCAGGACAGGGGATGTGGAAGTTCCGGCTGATGACTTTCTTTGCCCCTTCGATGATCCACGCCATGATTGACGGGGCTGCCTCCGACACGAGGAAATCGGCATAGTTCTTCACATCCCCTGCGCCCTCTATTCTGGCATGGAACGGGATCACGATCAGCCGCCTCCACGTCCCAGGGTCGTTTGCGCCCACCCTCGGCAGGTGGTTGGTGTAAAGCACGAGGGTATGGCTCGGAGTGAAGGAAAACGGGTCTTTGTACTTTTTCTCCGCAAAAATCTCATCCGTGGAACACATCTGCTTTACCACGGAGGTGTTCAGGCGCATCCCTTCCTCCAGCTCCGCAGCAATAATAAGCCGTTTGCCCTTCGCCTCGGCAAGCTCCGGCTTCACGTTCCGCTTGCACCCGACCGTGAGGGTGTCGGCGGACATATTCCCGCTGTAGGTGCCAAGCACACGGGCTATCGTGTTCCAGAATGTGGACTTCCCGTTCCTTCCCTCCCCGTAGGCAATGACCAGCGATTCCATGTAGACGCGCCCCACCGCCGCCATGCCCACGATCTGCTGCACATAATCAATCAGCTCCGAATCACCGCAGAAAATAGTGTCCAGAGAATCCAGCCACAGTTTCTCCCCTTTATCTCCGGGAGCTACCGCTGTTATTTTCGTGATATAATCCTCCGGGCTGTGGTCACGCTTCCCCTCCAGCCCGTCCGGGAGGTAATAAGTGCCATCCGGCGTGTTCAGTAAAAAGCCGTCCTTATCCAGGTCAGACACGCTGATCTCCAGCATCGGCTTTGCTGCCTGCAAAGCCGACACCACGTATTTCATATCCCGCCGCTTCATCACGAACGCCTTATAGCCTAAAGCGGACATATACGCAAGGTAGGTGTCCATCTGCCCGCCGCTGATCTTCTTCTCCAGCGACTTGCCGCCAGAGGTGATGGCATCCTCCGAGATGCCGGTGTCCATGAGCGCCTGCTTCGTCCGGGCGATCTCATCCTTCGCGTCCGCAAGCTGGAGGTCTAAAAATTCTTCTGCCGCGCCTACTGCCTGCTGCTTCGATTCCACCCAATACTGCCCGCAGAAACGCAGGTAGTCCGTGGCCGCCGTATAACGCAGCTCCACGCCGTACTCCCTGGTCAGCACCTTCGCCTGCCCGATGTCGGAGTAATCGTCGGGTTTTAAGGACTCCCGCCCGAACTCGTCATTGTACGCTTCCGGGGCGACATACCCTTCCTGCCCCTGCACCTTTTCCGCAAACCGGCAGGCGCTCTGCCATATCATGGCAAGCTCCGCATCCTCAAGCGGCGGATTGCACTTATTTGCTTCATCCATGAAGATTTCATGCGCCCGTTCCGTCGCGCCGTACCGTTTCACCACGCGCCCCGCAAAATGGGACATGGTGGCGTTCCTCTGCCCCTGCGGTATCTCCCTGCCGCCCTGCGGCTTCACGATGCAGTCGATGGTGATCTCGCCCCCGTGCCAGAGGATGGAATCTGCCGGATGCCCGAAAATGAACCGTGCGGAATCCAGCGCCTTGGCATCGAAGAACGGGAATTTCTGCTGTATGGCTTTCTTCAAAGCCGCGCACGCCTCCCCGTCCGTGACCGGGTCATGCGGGAAATACACATGGAACCTCGGCCTTGCGGACTTCCCCTCCTTCGGCTTCATGTTGTTCCGGCTCGGCACCACAACGAACGCCACATCCTCCCCAATCTCCCTTTCCAGGTCTTCCGGGTGAATCCAGTCCGCCGGATTGTCGGAATGGGAATTGTCGCAGTCCATCACATCCGCATCGCAGGAGAGGAAATTGTCCCCGCTCCTGCGGCAGTTTTTGAATTCCGCACACACATGGTCGAACGCCACCACTTCCATGCAGTCATCCTCATTGTCAATGACGCGCCTGTTTGGATATAAGCTGTTCTTTGCGTTCCCCCTGCAGTTTGCCGTATAAAGTGTCATTCTCAAAACAGATCAACCTCCTCACATTTTTCTGTAAAATAACGGATAACCATATCCCGCTTTTCCGCTTTCTCAATCTCCGCCGCCATCCCTGTGGATATGGTCTTCCCAAACACCCACAACTGCTCGCACCTCCCTAAAAGCACCAGCCCCATGAACATACCGATTGCCCGCTCCGCAGGCTTGCCGTCATCCAAAAACTGCGGAAAGAGCAGGTGCGGGGCAAGCGGGATTGCGCCGTTCTTTACCGCAAACCGGCTGTACCTCCTCGCCCTCTGCGTGTTCCCTTCCACATCCCCGGCAAACGGGGAGCATATATAGACGAGCGGCCGGTATGCCCGCTTTGCCGCCCTTTCCTCCTTCCTGATCCCCGACAGCGCCGCATGGCTCGTCGGGTCGCTGTATCCCTCACTGTTGTATCTGCTGATTCCCATAAAATCTACCTCCATCCTGCCTGCGCCGGTCTTCCCGGACTGTGTCCGCAGGCTTGTAAAACGGGCAGTCCCTCCCGCCAAAGTCATTGTCCTTTAAGCAGGTGCAGATGCCGCCCCTGTTTGCGAAACAGTCGCCGTGCGCCCTGCACCCCTGCATTGCCGCTCTGCTCATCCCTCTCCGCCTCCTGAAATCAATCTGATATTCCCCTCCATCCTTCTGCGGAGGACTTCCGTTTTGTTAAACTGCGCCCTCCAGTGCCTCCGCTGTGGGGAATCTGCCGGAAGCGCCTCCTCTGTTTCTCTGTACATACCGCAGAGGGCCGTGTACCCGTCCGCCAGCTCCCGCAGTTCCAAGAGCAGTTCTGCCTTTGCCTCATCTGTGCAGTATGAATTGATGAGCCTTGCGGCTTTCCTCAGCGCTGGCATCTTGCAGGGGAAGAACGCCTCCACGTTCAGCTCCATATATCCCGTCCCGTATTCAATCCGCAGCCGTTCCATCATGCACCCCCTGCCTAATCCTTCTGGTAAAACGAACATTCGTAACCATCCGCGCGGAGCAGTAAGCCTTTTGCCCAAGGCGGCGTCCTTCCCAGCTGTTCACATACAGCAGGAAGGGACATCCTCCTGTCCGCCTCGATGATGATCTCATCATGGACGTGCGCCACGATTGCACAGTTCCGTAAAGTCCGCATGGCATAGCAGAGGATATCCCTGCTGACCGCCTGCACGATGTTCTCCACGAACTTGGGACCATAGCTTTCCAGCCGCTCCCATTTCTTCGTGCCGCCCACGCCCATGTAAGTGACGGATTCCCCGCCAAAGCGGTTCTCGCCAATCCTCGGCTTCACATACGCAAGCCGACGCCCGGAAAAAAGCGTGATGAACAGCATCCCGCTCTGGTAATCAAAGCGGATGCCGTGTGTTTCTGTTGGCACTCTCTTTTTGATGCATTCCTTCACCGCACGGTCGACCGCCCACCAGAACTCCGTGATGCTCGGATTGGAATCCCGCCATGCCGACACAAGCGGCTGCAGCTCTTCCTCCGCAAGCCCCATCTCCAGCGCACCCATGGATTTCAATGCCCCGACCGATCCGCCATAGCCGAGGGCCAGTTCCGCTATCTTCCCTTTCTGCCGCAGATGCCCGTTCACGCCATGCTTCTCAACAGGCACCTGGAACATCTGGCTTGCTGAGGCGCAGTAAATATCACCGCCGCCCTCGAACACCTTGATCCGCCACCGCTCCCCGGCGATCCATGCGATCACCCTCGCCTCGATTGCGGAAAAGTCCGCCACAATGAACTTCCTCCCGTCCTGCGGCACGAAAGCCGTGCGGATGAGCTGCGAGAGCGTATCCGGGATATCCTCATAGAGCATGGCAAGGGCATCGAAATCCCCGGCTTTCACAAGTTCCCGCGCCTGCGCCAGATCGGGGATATGGTTCTGGGGCAAATTCTGCAACTGTATAATGCGGCCGCTATACCGGCCGGTTCGGTTACCTCCGTAGAAGCGGAACATTCCCCGCGCCCGGCTGTCTTTACATACTGCATTTTTCATTGCCGTGTACTTTTTCACAGAAGACTTGGCAAGCTGCTGCCGAAGCACCAATGCCTCTGCGAGTGGTTCCGGCGCAGTCTTTAACAGTTCCGCCACCGCCTTTTTATCAAGGGAGTCTGTTTCCATCCCGTTCTCGGAAAGCCACTGTTTCATCTGCTGCACGGAGTTTGGGTTTTCCAGCTCCGTCAGCTTTTTCATTGCATTTGATAATCTTGATTTGGAACGCTCATCCATCTGGATTGACTGCCCCACCATTTCCATGTCCACGCCGATTCCCCGGTCGTTGATCTCCTGGTCCTGCCAGTATTCCTCCCACACAAAATCCGGCATGGGGAACTTCACAAGCCTCTGCTGTATCTGCATCTCCGCCTCTACGTCACGGAGGTTGTATGCCTTGAACCGCTCCCACTTCTCCTTATCGTGTTCCGACAGGTTCCGCGTCCTTCCACCATTTGTCTTGGTCGGTTTGCAGGGAACGCAGAAATACCGGATCAGGTCTTTCCCTTCTGACAGCTTTTGTTTTTCCAGGCCAAGCACTGCGCCCACATTTTCCAAGGATTGCGGAAGCCCCAGGTATGCCGCCCAGACCATAGAGCATTTCCACGATGAAGGGTCAAGATATTCCCCATCCGGCAGGCCAAGATATCGTGACAGGCAGATTCTTTCAAATTGTGCGTTATAGGCCCATTTCTCTACTGTTTCATCGTCCAATGCCGACATGATTTCCGCAGGAATTTTTCCCCCGCAGGCAAGGTCTACCACTTTTACATCACCGCCATCAACGCTGTACCCAAATAAAAGGATTTCAAAGTTTGGGGATTCGCTGTAACGGTAAACGCCTGCCTTAGACAAATCCACATCGGAAAATGACTCTATATCGATTTCTAAAGTATTCATTCCAGCCACTGATACCTCTCCCCATTCTTTATTTTACTGATTGCTTGGTGCCCGACACCGAACATCCTCCCCAGCTCCCTGCAGGAAATCCCGCATGAAAGCCCAAAGCGAATCCCGCCGACATCCTCAATAGTCAGCTTTTTCCATGCTTTCCCCTGCCGATAAACATCAAGTACGTTTTCCGACTGCGTATCATACCGTAAATTAGACAGCCGATTATCCGATGCATTGCCATTTGAATGCAGCACATACATCCCTTCCGGCGGTTCCCCGACAAAAGCCAGCATGACAAGCTGATGGACCAGCCGGCTTTTTCTTGGATCATTCAGGACTACCGACAGATGCCCATATTTATCAGTTTTCCCAGGACGCAGATACAGTTCCGGGCTTCTCCATTCAAAACTGCCAAACTGATTGCGCCCTTGTATTATCCGGCTGAGGCTCTTCACCCTTCCCATATTGCTGACCTGGTATTTCCCTTCATATCCGGGGATGTCTTTCCAGATTTCTTCCATACATCTTCACATCCTTTCACCGCCTTAAGAGCGGCAGGGAAAAAGGCAGACGCCCGTTCCCCGCCACCCGGCGGCTGTGCTTTTCTCTATCTGGTTATGACAGGAAATCCTCCTCGTCCTCATCCGCAAAATCGTCCTCCGCACGGGACCTGCCGCCCAGCGGCTCCCCGTCACGGATCTTCTGTAAATTGTTCAGCCCGCAGGCGATACCCTTATTCCCGTTGGAATTGAATGCATAGAAATTGATGCTCGCCCTGCCGTACACGCCGCTGTACACCTCGGACGTGTCAATGATCGGCTGCAAGTCCGCATCCACAATCCCAGGGGCAGTCGTTGAGTTTGCATTCACAAAATATGCATCCGCATAGGCTTCATCATCCGGGCGCTCCACATCCCCGTCACGCAGCGGGGTCTTCAGTACGGAAAGCGCAGGGACGCTCCTGCCGTTCCCCTTCAGCTTCGCCTCGCCCTCACGGTACGCCGCCTCGATAGCCGCCTTTATCTTTGCAATGGTCTTCTTATCCGACTTCGGGATGATGAGCGACACAGAAAACTTCGGCGCGCCGTCATTGATTGCCTTTGCCTGCCAGACATTGCAGTAGCTCCACCGGGTATCCGGCCCGGTAATGACCTTCATTGGATTGTTGACTGTGTTTGACATATGATTTTCCTCCTGACTAATCTTCCTTGAAATCTTCCTGCGCCGTGTTCATTTCCGGCCGCTTGTCGCTCTCCGGGACTAACGCAGGCTTGCCCTGCGGCTTCTCCACAAGGCCCTTTAAAATCTCCGCAAACTTCTTCTTGCCGAGCAGTTTCTCCATGGCTGTAATTCCGAGCAGTTTTGGCTCATACGGGTCAAAGCCCGCCTTCTTCACGGTATCCGCCACGGCATCCTCATCCGTGTACTTCCGGTTGGACCTTCCGGCCACAACCTTGAACCCGGCATACTTCACACCGCTTAATGCCTGCTGCAATGCAAACTCTTTCACATCCGCCGCCCATGCCGCCAGCTCATCCGCTTTCACGAGGATCGCCGCGATCTCGTCATCCTCCAGCGTGGCGGGCATCTCAAAGTCATATTTTGCAAGCTCCAGGTTGTACTCCGCCCGTTTCCTGCAGACCGCCTTCGCCTTGCAGAACCGGCAGTGTTCCCCCGCACAGAACTCACCCTCCCCGGCATAGGCCAGCTTTGCCTTTTCGGAAAGCTCGCCTTCCGCCCACTGGAGAAGGTCATCCTTCGCCATGGCATACACGCTGACATTCTCACGGCGCGGCTGGTAGATCGCCATGCGGACGGCGTCAATGTCATAGATGCCGTCAAACAGCTCCAGCGCACCCAGGGCATACAGCATCATCTGCGGGTTCCCCTCTGCGGAAACCTCCACGCCCTTGCCGTGCTTGTAGTCGATGATATACAGCGTCCCGTCTGCGATGATGACGCAGTCACCGGTGCCGAAGCCCTCTTCCACATACCGGGAAAAGTCCAGCCGCTGCTCGATCAGCACCACCGGGTCTTTGCAGATTTTCTTGGCCTCCTCCACCAGCGAGAGGACATACTCCGCATACCCGCAGGCGCATTCCTCCATCTCCTCATCGTAAAAAGCAAGCCCCTCTGTCGGGTCTGATGTGTCCATGCCGAGGGACAGCTTCAGCTTGTGTTCGCACAGGCTGTGGGCATCGGTGCCCTGCTGCGCATATTCGCTGCCCGTATCCTCATAATTCTCACAGAGCCTTGCAGACGGCGGGCAGGCAAGCCACCGGTGGCTGGAGGATGCGGACAGTAAAGCGTGTCTCCCCATCACAGCACCTCCGCTTCCGCAAGCAGCGCCGCATACTCCGCCGGGTCGATCTCCGACAGCTTATCCGCGCCATGCTTTGCAAGCAGCTCCCTCACTTCCTCCGTGTGTCCGGAGCGGGACTTCTCCGCCAGCACTGCGCGGACTTCCCCCAGCGTCAGGGGCTTCTCCTCCGGCTCCTGCTTTGCCGTAGGCTTCGCATCCTTTTTCGCCGCGTCCTTCTTTGCGGCAGACTTCCCGGTCTTTCCCGCTTTCTCCGGCTCCTTTGTGGTCGTCAGCTCTGTCTCTGCCGCCTCGCTGTCTGCCACCGCATCCGCAACGGCCTGCAGGCTGTCCGCAAGGGAGCGCAGATCCCCGATGACATCAAGCAGTAACTTCACTTTTCCCATGTACGTTTCCTCCTTCCATGACTTCACTCACTGCCAGCTCTCGGACAGAATCGCCCGGAACGATGATGGTCAGCCTACGCTTCTCCCCAAGGAGGAAGCGCACGAGGCGCTCCCTCACGGAGATATGGCGACAGCTCACGATCCCGCCGGATGCCGGCTCCTTTGAAACACTGATCCTCAACGTGTGTTCCATGCCCATGACCTCCATTTCCGAAGGGCGGCTGTTTTCATGCCCTTCACTATACGGAGATTTGAATGCCCTTTTGGATACCCGCATTTAAAAATTTTTCTTGAAAATTTTCTTTGCAGCTTCAATTGACTTCACGACTGCCCGGTGCTGTACCTTTTCCTCCCGCGCAATCTCCCGCATGGATTTCCCTTCCGCAAATCCCAGCAGTCTGCGTCTCTGCACTTCTGACAGCCCGTCCAATGCATGGGCGATACGCTCTGCATCCATTTCACGCTCCATCTGCGTTTCCGGTGTTTCATTGTCTGCATACTCCGTACCCTCGAACTGCGCCGCATCCATCGAATAGCAGTGGTAGCGTTCTTTCCGAGCAAGGTTGTCCTCCTCGCGCCTTGACTCAATGATGACGGCACCAATGGACTCCTCCACCTCGACCTCCGACACAGTCCCGTCTACAAATTCATATCTGATCTTCATTTAAATTCCCTCCGATCTTGAAATTGGTTAAATGAGTTTCAAGACCGGAAAGGAGGACCGCGGCTCCTGGGGTATATCGCATAGATACGATGGACTCTGCCGCCCCGGCTGCTTTTATGTAACCGCATAAAAAATCCCCTGCCTTTCTTAAAGCCGAAAGGCAAGGGAGTCCATATGGGTATTTTTGCATCCAAAAGAGTACACGAAGCAAAGGCTACCCTATAGGTCTCTGAAAAATGGTTCTTTTCTCCAGATTCCTCTATGTATCCCTCGCCTTGGTTGTACTTCCCTCGGCTGTAGCAATTTATTGATTTATTTATAAATGGCAAGTTTGCCGCCGATATTTCTGCAGCTTCCCTGCTGTCCTATCCAATATGCTTATACGCAATCAAATGCATCAGATAGGTATTACCCATACACCACAAATCGCAATGTCGTCCTGCTGCCACAACATACATTCGAAAATTACCAATATGCATACCCCTTTTATTCTCTTAGCAGACCGCATCTCTCGCCGGGTAAAAATCATCCCTGCTGTGCATAATCCCAGCATAAACTGAATATCATCAAGTATAGGGACATCAGCGGTGTTGTATTTCTCTCCTCTGTTTTCCCTATACGTTCTGACTTGGGACTGTCCAAAAAATGCCATATATATTTTAATATCCAGTTTGCCTGGAAAATTAAAATGGGTTTTCATACATTACCCGGATACCGTCATGCACGGGAACAAAAATATTTCACAAGTCTAAGAACTGCTGTTCCGATAGAACTGATTGGTACACCATCCTGGATAAAAAATGGAAATGATTATCTGCTTTCAACTTGTGGAATATTCATGATGATCCACGCACTTCAAAAGCTGATATATTTCGCAAACCTGCAAATAGATAACCACAAAAAAACAGCCATCAGAATGCACTAATTTACACAGCATCCTACTAACATTCCTGTTTTAGTAGACTACTGTGATATCAGCACATCCCGGTGGCTGTTTTTACAAGTCAGTCAAATTATCAACAAATTATTCCTTATTATTTTCTTTCTTACCCAAATGGATAGGTATGTCCTCTTTAGTGACTGCACATTTATGAAGCACTACGACATCTTCCTTGACTTCTTTTTCCGTCTTACATACAAAGCATCTCTTATGCCAAGGGCATATCCTGGTGCATCTATGTACTACACCCTGCGTCATGCTGTACCCACCTCCGCTTTCGACATTTTTCTTTGCTCTATTATATGCACGTCCAATACAATTATTTTCATATTTTGGAATTTTTTTCATATATATTATTCTGAAACACTTTCTCTTCTAATATATTTTCTTGTGTTATTCAGTTCGCTAACTTGCTAACGCATAAGGCAAAAAATATGCGGACTGTGGCAATCCGCATACTTCCTGTCAGAAATCATACGCAAAGCTGCGAGGCAATCATATTCAGCACATCACTGCTCATCTGAACCTCCTGTGGTATATAGCCAAGCTGCTTCAGCCGATATGATGCAGCTTCAAAAGACACATTGAAAACATTTGAAACCTTGGCTGCAGTGACATAATTTCTGAACACCGCCTTATTGGTTTTTACGCTTTCAGCGACTTTCCTTACCATAGACACAGGCATAAGGATTGCAGAAGATAAGGCATTCGCCTGCCACTCCATCCAATCTTTGTCTGTCCATATTTCCGGATTCTTTGCATCCATTTTCTTCGTGTCTATCCGGCACTGCACCATTGGTATCGGAGCTTCCCCAATGTAATCAAATATCGTCATCTGGTCAGGATCATAAGCAAAATATTCTTTATGGAGGAACTCGTGGCTTGCCTCATGCCCCATGGTAAAACGGTACCGATGTTCCTGGTTCTCCGCTAAAAGAGTCTTGTCAATAATCACGGTATGGGCTTTGGCGCTGATATAATCTGCCCGGTCATGCTGCGGGTCATAAACCGGCACTTTGTCAGTGTCATTGAAAACCGTCATCCCAAGATAAACTCCACAATGCGATAAATATTGAAAGTCCTGATCCATCCCAAGATAATTCTGCGCAAATGAATCAATATCAATCTCCTGTGGGGTTTCCAAAGCATCCGGCATAAAATCCCCGACAAGATTCTCACCGATCAAATCTATTTCTTTCCTGCTCAATACCGGAGCTCCCGATTTTTTTCTTGTTATAACTGGTCTATACATATATAGGCTCTTACCCCTTTCGCTTTCTCAGTTCTTCAACAAACTGGTTCCATTCTTCTTCCCCTGCATCCAAGTCCCTGGCGGTTCTCAGCGCAGCACTGACATAGTCCCTCTCCATGATGTATTCAGGAAGGTCGGGTGCCACGGCGTTCCGCTTCTTACCGGCCAGATTGAACATAAGCTCACGTTCCTCATTTGATAAACCTAATATTTTTGCGAGTTGGGTAAGTTTCTCCATGTCAAAAGGGTTGCGTCTGTCTTTTTCCACATCTGTTAAAAACGGAGCGGATACGCCAAGCATATCTGCCATCTTCCTCAATGTAATCTGCTTCTCCACTCTCTTCTGACTTATGAATTCTCCAAAATTCGCATACTTCATACTCTTCACCTTTTCTTCTCTCTTCTTCGTTTTGTTTTTTCTCTCTTCTCTTCGTATTCTTATTTTCAGGTGTTAATTTTTTAGCACGCTTGCTTGTTCGCTAACTTGCTAATATTAGTATATAAAAATTGGGAGAGAATGTCAACCACTTTTTTGAAAAAGTTTTATCCTCTCCCATCACAATAAATTGATGCTTGATTATTCGCTCACCGCTGCTTTCCAATCACGTCCCAACATACGCCGATCTGCAATGAATTGGTCCGATGCTTGGATTGCGTGCTCTATGAAGATATCTAACTTTTCACTTGTTTTATAAATTCTATCATTATGATCGGGGATTCCACTCATTGCATACATTCCGTGCCAGCTATTTGTACCATATGATCCGCCACCATTAACCATGTGGATAAACTCCGGCATATTCAAGAAATCCCCATCCAAAGTAACAGCCACTGACCAAAAAAGCGCATCCATCGCATTTTCAGAAAATGCCCTATCTCTTCCAATACGATCACGGATGCTTGTTTTTGACTGAATACAACCAAACACACGAGTATTACCATGTATCGTCTGAATCGCATACAAATCAAAATCTTTTCCCCACGATCCCAGGCCATGGATATCTTCCGGTGTATTCTTTAGCACCTTCTTTTTTATCAGCTCCGTCAATTCCGCCTGCAAAATAAAACGAATTTCATTTTTCTTGAGTATGTCATTATTCAAATTTGCTATATATCTTTCAAATGAATGACCACTCGCCTTAATCCAACTTTGATGTGCTGAAATACACCTATCATAGACTTCTTGTTGGATTGACTCATCAATTCCCAACTCACTCATATTAGCAAGATTAATTTTATGAACACGACCAATAGCCGCCCAAATCTCCTTTTCATTAACCTGCGGATAAAAATTGAGCAGACAATTTACAAACGTAGCATCCACGGCATCACGTTGGGCCTCCCGACGAGCTGTAGTTTTTGCTGATTCAGATGATTCTGCTGTAACCTTCGTATGATACACACTTTTCCATGTTGACAAATATAACTTGCTACAATAATCATTCAGTTTTTCCAGTTCTTCAACATTTATATTCTTTGTCATTGGATTCCTCCTATACGAGAGAAAGAACCATATCCGTTGATAAAAATTTAACAGAATGGTTCGCTTCTATTCTTTTGGCATCTTTCTAACTTAATATCTCTTTAATTTTTTCTCCCCATGCATAGGCCAATAAAGGAGGAACAGCATCTCCAATCTGTTCATATTTATCCTGCGTAGTCCTATCAATATGTGGTATTATGTACGGTCCTCCACAAAAATCATATGAATCAGGGAAAGATTGCAGTCTCGCACATTCTCGCACCGTCAATGCTCTATCATATTTTGGATGCACAAATTCATCCAAACAATGACTTGTTACAGTAGGCGCAGTCTCCTTGCTAATAAGACGATAATTTCGCTTAATAAACATCTTCTTTGGCAAGATTCTTGATTTCTGAAGTTTTTCCCTCTCTTCCCCTTGATATCTGTCAAATAAGTCTTTTAAGCTTTCTCCTTGCTTCAAAAGGCTAAATCGTTGCAATGTACACTGTCTATGCTTCATGGCTGTCTGATATGTACATTCTGTAACAGCTTCCCTCTTCCAAAACTCGGCATCCTTTAAGAGTCTCGTATAATCACTTTCTTTACCAGTATATTGCCTCTCATCCTTTCCTGAATTTGGCTTTACATTTTTTAATCCAGCAAATGCCTGTTCCACAGTAACCTCAACATGTTCCTTCTTCGGTGTAGGAGCTTCAAGTACCAAGTCTTCTTTGCTCGCAAGTATAAAAAATCTATTTCTTCTTTGTGGCACCCCAAATTCATCTGCTTTCAGAACAACTTCAATATAGTTTTTGTATCCAGCCTCTTCAAGCTCACGCTTCAAAACATCCACGATTAACTCCTTAGACTCCTTCGCAACCCGTTTAGTCGTAATTGCTGGAACATTCTCAAACAGTAACAACCGTGCATTTGTCATCTGTGCAATTCTAATGCCCTCACGAAATAAAAATTGTCTATCATCATAAAATGATCTTGATGTGTTGCCGGCTGTACTAAAAGTTTCACATGGCATCCCAGAAGTGACCAAATCAACCCCTTGCTCCGGAATATATGGTAAAACCTGCTCTTCGGTAACATCTCGAATATCAGAATGAATAACATGAACTTTCGGATGATTCTTCTTGTACGTATCCACGCAACTTTCAATATACTCAATAGCGACCTTTGTCTCAAACCCTGCCGCATGCAGCCCCGTACATATTCCTCCTGGACCGCTAAAGCAATCAATGTGTGTCAGCATTTCTGCTCTCCTTCCATGCATCATTTAGCTCCTGATATTCAATTCCATGTTCTTCACAGAACTTTGCTATCTGTTGCATTTTTATGTAATTGGGTACTGCTTTCCCTTTCTCCCATCGATTCACAGTCGAGAATGCTACCCCTAATTTCTCCGCAAAAGCACCTTGGCTAAGCAGACACCTTTCTCGTACATCCTTTATTCCACTCGCAAATGTCATCTTCTACCTCTTTACTTGTAGCGTTTTATTGGCGTTTTATTAGTGTTTCTATTGCATAATATCACCTTTCAGCTCACTAGTCAACAAAAACAAAGCTCCCGAAATATTTTTCCGAGAGCCTGCTCTATACATCCTTTATTGTGCTTTCCACTTAGACGTAAATGTCTGCCTTGAAGTAAATACCTGAGATGCTTGAATAGCATGATCAACAAGAAGAGATAATTGGTCATCCACCAAATAAATCCTATCATCATTTGTTGTATTTGAAAGAACATACATTCCATGCCATCCATTCTGTTGGAATTCTGTTGTTCCACCATTCACCATTTCATTAAATTTATCTCCCTTAAAAAAATCACCATTTAAAGTTACTGCGACCGACCAAAATGGTTGCTTCATAGCATTCATTGATGGTTCTCTATCCCGTGAAACCCTATCTCGAATACTTGTTTTTGACTGAATAACTCCATACACATATTTCTTCTGTTGAAACTCATAAAGCGCATACAAATCAAAGACATCTTTTTTTACTTGTGATTCCAACCATTTTAATTCTTTATTTCCATTTGCAATCTTGCCCTTTTTTATAAGTTTTTGAAGATCCTTTTGCAATAAAAACTGCAAACCATTACGCTTCAATGCCGGATTTACCGTCTCGGCAATATAACTCTCGAAAGCATGACCGCTCGACTTCTTCCAGCTTTGGTCTGCAGAAATAACCGATTCAATCACATCCGATTTTATAATTTGCCCGGTTTTTCGTAACAAATGCGCTGAGTAAATAGCATCCCACAAATCCGCCGGGCTTACATCAGGATATTTTTTTAATGCCATTTTAAATGCACTCTCTATAGCTGTCTTTTGTGCTTTCCTCTCCGCTGTTTTTAAAGCATTGGCAGAGGTCTTAGTTCCAAGAATATGAGAATATTCATCTTTATATATTTTCAAATATTTTTTTGCACAATATTTTTCATATGCTGCAGCCATTTCAAATCCCTCTTTCATTAATCCCAAAATGTACATAAAACAATTATAACATGTTAATCAATAAGCGTCTATCAATATCATTCAAGATATCTAAAAATCATCAATTTCATTCAAATATTAATCTTCGTTATAGTCTTCGTCATAATCATCATAATCGTCATAATCGTTTTCGTCATAATCGTCATCATAGTTTTCGTCATAATCATCATCATAGTTTTCATCCTTATCCCGCTCCAATGGATCAGAAGTCTCTACAAATATATCCTCTATATCAATATCCATGTTTAAGTAATCAAGCATCAAACTATTAGAATAGTTTCCTGATTTGATTGGAATAGATACATTAGCAGATCCATTTATGTAGAATTCTGCTTCAAACATATAATCTTCGCCACCAAAATGATAGCATGTGTCAGCAGCTCCTTCTATTTGAAAATCAAAAAGAACCTTAACCATACGATTACGTTCAGAAACTTTATATCCCAAATCCATTATATTTATATCATAAGTATCTGGAATGGCCCAATCACCATCATATTCATTGCGAATCACATCACTTATTTCCTCTATAAATAGTCCTTGTTCATCTTGTTCAAAATAGGTCTCCATCTCTTCTTGCAGCAATTGATTATTATTCATCAAGTATTCACATATTTCATCAATATTCTCATTTACAAATGGTTTACACGACCGAATAAATCGGCACAAATCCATCACATTAACTGCATCATATTTCACCAACTCAATTACCTCATGCCGCAGTAACGGATGAATATCTTCACCAGATTCATTATACCAATTGTTGCTTTTCTTCTTATCTTCCGTAATAAACAGATAATATGTCTTATCTGTTAAGCTGATATTTTTTAATATTTCTTTCCAAATTACAAGATCACCATTTGAATTTGTCTTTTTTCTTTTATCCCCGCATCCCGGTGGCAATCCTTTTGTTAACCTATCTTCATATTCTTCCTCTATTTGTTTTTTCTCATCTTCTGTAAAACCATCAAAAGTATTTTCCATTATCATTTTAAAAAAACTTTTCACAGTATCATCTTTATTTACTAAATTTATTCTTTTTTCCGCCTGTGTAATGCACTCCCTTAAATCAAGAAGTCCTTCACCATTATTACCGTATCCTTTTTTAAGCTTCTCTAATTCACTTGCATAAAAACCAAACGAATATTTTTTTAACAAATCTATTTTCTTTTGTATACGACTAATTATTTTATTCTTTTTAACTTTACCATTTAGTTCCTTACTACTACAAATTTCATTGATCTCTCGTTCTAAATCTTTCATATGATCGCTAACATTTTTATGAACAATATTCTTTTCAAAATAAGGAGCCATTTCTTCACTAACCTGCTTCGGTATATAAACTCTATTTTTACAAAATAATAAAATATCCATAATGGATTTGGCATATTCAAAATCGCATCTACTTATATAATCAAGTGTACATGTATCTAAAATAATATTTCCTCCATACCATATTTGATCAAAATCTATATTTTGCATTATTATCCTCCTCATCTTTCATCCCACTCAAAGTTCCTCAGTTTTTCGGATAAAACATCCTCTGTAAAAATTCACCCACCTTTAACTGTAGATAAAACATGGGTAAATATATTTATACCAAATACCCATTATACTCTATTGAATGTTTTTTCCTAATTTATTTAACTAAATACAACTGAACACACAATTATCTGCTTATTGAAACGGAAGTGTATCATCCGGAATATTCATAAATCCATCCGACTGTGTCTGAACAACTTCCAATCGGTCATTTGCAATATCATCAATTAATGATGCGATGGCTTCATCTGACAGCGGGTTTGGCACATTTTGTTCATAAATGGCATTTACAGAATCTGTCCATTGCAACAGCAAGAATTTATCATAAATCGCCATCGCCTGTTTCAACCAAATATCATAAATATTCTGGCTTCCGCCGCTATATCTGAAACGATTGTCCAAAAAATATGCAAGCACTTTATCTTTCACCAAAATCATACTTGGGTCTGGTTCGCTATTATAACTATTGTAATCGTAGCCAACATCTATGGAACCCTTTTCATAAAGAACCTCCAATACCGCCATTGCATCGGCATATGTTATGGTTTCCGCTGTCAACTTATGGGATTGAACCTTCGGCTCAGTTTCCTTTTCATCTGACAGCCCCAACAGCCAGTCAACCGAAACATGATATGTTTTGGCCAGTTCTGTCAATGTAGCGGCAGATGGCGGTGTCATGCCCTTCAGCATTTTACTGATATTGCTCTGAGTAGTATGTATTTTTTGAGCGAAAACCTCTTGTGAATCGTTCCCTTTCAACTCTTTGATGCGCTCCAGTGTTATATTTGTTTCTGTTTTATTACTCATTGCATATCTCCCATTCCAATTTTACTGTCACTATTCCAATTTTCATAAAAATATTCTATCACGAATAGTTTCAAATGTACAGCCCAAATTTCTAAATATGATTGGAATAAAAGATATACGAATTTGTCGTTGGATTATGCATTAGCACATCATGTAAAATTTTAATATAGAAAACACGTCCTGGAGTATGACAGTAAACTGCGCCACCTCATCGGCCGCCCCGCCTGATCAGCACGTTCCAAGAGACAGCCGATGAGATAACTGGATATTGAATCTGCCAGTTTTTGGAACGCTGGCCTAACCAGAAGGAGGATTCCGTTTGGAATGGTTAAGTGCGCCATAAATTTGACGGTATGTCAGATTTTCCTCCTTACCATACCCATCAATATGGAGGAAAACATATGGCTCAAAAAAATATTGCCTGCATTAACGCAACTATTAACCCAGACCGTCATCCTTTGATATATTATCCCATTGATGACGATGATTGCGAATCTGTCAGCTTTTATGAAAATAACGGCTGTGCCGTCAGTACAATCACCCTCAACGGAAAGCCGCATCGTTTTGCCCTTGTCCCAACCGAAACACAAGAACAAGCAGACCGCTTCAACAGAGAATTCAGCTATCTTCAGCAACAGGAACAACATAGTCTTCAGCAAAAAATGGACAATGAGGTATCCTATGACCAGGTAGTTGAGGATGGATATCATTCGGCAGTTGCCCACAACGATCCTGCTGATATTCTTCTCAATCTCGCTGCCATAAAAGCACTCGCCTGTGAGCTGAACAGCCTTCCAGAGCAGCAACGCTGTATCTGCCAGATGGTCAGTGCTGGAATGGCTGAAAGCGAAATGGCGGCTGAACTCGGCATATCACACCAGGCACTCCATGACCACAAATCAGAATTATTGAGGAAATTGAAAATTCTTCTCAAAGATTATTGCTAACCACCTACAGGTCAGGCTCATTTGCCTGACCTGCCATTTTCCAGTATGAAACATATCCCCAAATTAGGCTTGACCCATATTTACAATAAATTGTCCTCCACACATGCCAAATAGATGTGTTTTTCATCATTTAGATTGAGTAGTTCCATGTGACGCTCAACCGACAGAGCATTCCGGTTCGTGACAGACACAACCGCCCTTTTTCCTGTTTCCTTATTTTCCCTTAAATATTTCCTCACATTAACAAAATTAAAATATATCTTCTGTCCCATATATTTTCTTCCTTTCTCTTTCTGGTGTTTTTTGATTTTTAAAAACCCATCTTCCCGTTCAGCTTTCCGTACCCAAAACACAGCTGTCGTGCTGCTTAATCGATTCCACCGCCTTTACCACGCTCCATGTCTTCCAATGCCTGTGGTAATACTCCGTCTTCCGGCTGTGCTTATGGTAGATTATGACAGGCTTATCCGTACCATCCGGATTTTTGCAGATAATCCAGCAGTGCTTTGTGCTGTTGGAGAGGAATTCAATATACCGCTCCGTTTCCCTTATGATGGTGAAGCACCCTTCCCCGACCAGCCTTTTCTCTTTCTTCGTGAACATAAATTCTCCTTTTGAATGTTTTAACGATATGCTATAAAATTTTAACGATTACTTGCAATCGTTAAAAAGAGGTGCAACTTTGCCGGGCAGAACAGTCCATGCATTGTAGCGACAGACCTAAAAAGTAGAAAATCACACCCTCAGAACCCGTGAAATGCCTTATTTTCAGGCATTTCAGTGATTCCGCATTGTATCAATTTCGTTGTTGCGATGTTCATGGCGCATACCAGCATGAAATCCGCCGGATAGATATAATTGCCCTGTGCCCGGGCTATATTGACCTGGCGGTCCTCCAGAGGCTGTCTCAGGCATTCCAATATGTTTCGGGGAAATTCAGTCAGTTCATCGAGAAAAAGAATCCCTCTGTGAGCCAATGAGATGGCTCCAGGACGGGTATGGATGCCGCCGCCTGTCAGCGCGGCCCCGGAAATGGTATGATGTGGACTCTGAAAAGGACGGCGCAGGATCAGAGGATTATCCCTGTCCAGCACCCCGGCTACGCTGTGAACAGCCGTCACCTCAATGCTCTCCTGCCATGTCATGGGAGGCAGTATCCCGGCCATGGCACGGGCGATCATACTCTTGCCGCCGCCGGGCGGCCCGGACATAAGCAGATTGTGAAATCCTGCCACCGCGATCTCCGCCGCTCTTCTTGCAATCTCCTGTCCCTTGATGTCCGCAAAATCACCGTCGCTATGATACTGCTCACGCTCCAGAATCTGCCGTGTAGCGCAGGGCTGCACCGGCAGTAGTTCCTCACGTCTGTCCCCATCCGTCTCCTGCAAAAAAGCTGTCAACTGACAGATATTGCGCGCGCCTCTGATCCGGATATCCGGTATCACGCTTCCCTCCGCCCTGTTGTCCCATGGGATGATACAGGTATCTACTCCCCGCTGCGCCGCAGCTTTCACTATGGGCAATATGCCGCTGATGGGTTTGATCTCTCCGTCCAGCCCCAGCTCTCCCGCAAACAGAATGTTTTCAGTGGACTGTTCACGGAAATATCCCAATGTTTGCAGGATACCTACGGCTATGGGCACATCGAACCCCGTCCCATCCTTTTTCAGGTTGGCAGGGGAAAGATTGATCGTTACCTTCTTTGGAGGAATATCAAAACCCGCGTTCTTCAACGCCACCTGCACCCGCTCCCTGGCCTCCCGCACTTCGCCGCTCAGAGATCCCACCATGGAAAAACCGGGCAATCCCGTGGATATATCCACCTCCACATGGATCAAATTGGCCTCAATACCATACAGAGACCCTGTCATTATCGAACCGTACATAAAAACTCCTTCCCATTTGTGGTTTTCATTCCTGTATAAAATTGGGGAATAAATAAATGGATAGACACTGAATATAAATGGAATAATGAAAATTCTTTTACATGAAATATGCTTTGAGAGTATCCTAACAGGGCCCGGCCTGTTTTGCAAGACCTTTTGTTCAATTTATGTTTATTTAATAATTAAGCCTGCCCCACATTATTTACTGTCGGGCAGGCTTAAGAATCTCCTGTTACTGTTCTACCAGTTCAAGCAGCTTCGCCGTGATATCCGCCACATTGGAAGATGCCTGTTTCGTGTTCTGGGAGATCTGCACATTCTCCTCCACGACATTGGATATCCTGCCGATCTGGCTCACGGCTCCCTCCACGATATCCACATTCTGTCTCACCATATCCGTGATCGCCAGTACATCCCGATTGGACTTTTCGATATCCTCCGCCACCATGCCAAATGCCTTAACGGTCTGGTCGGTGATCCTTTTGCCGCTCTCCACCGCGTTGATGGAGTTGGTGATCAGCTCATTGGTCTCCTTAGCGGCTTGAGAACTTCTGGCCGCAAGCTCCCCCACCTGGGCGGCCACCACTGCAAAGCCCTTACCCATCTCACCGGCTCTGGCGGCCTCGATAGAGGCATTCAGTGAAAGCATATTGGTCTGCTGGGCAATGGAATTGATCTCTCCGATGATCTTTTCAATAGCGGCGGACATCTCGCTGATCCTCTCCATGGACTGACTGAGGAGTTTCATCTGCTCCTGGGTCTGCATGATCTTTTCGGTGGTGTGCCCCGTATCCGTGGTGATGTTGACGGCGGCCTCCACGCTGCTGCTTAATTCCCTGGTGAGCTGGTTCATGATCTCTTTCAGATCTTCCACAGCTTTCTCCTGCTCTCCCGTTCCATGATAAATATGATCCGCGTTCTCCAAGCTCTCCCCTGATACGGCATCCAACTCCTCGCAGGCGCTTTTTACATTGCGTATCATCATCTGCGTATTTTCCATATCTTTTTTCTGCCTCTCCAGCAGTTTTTGGTTTTCCGCCATATTCTGACTGATATTTTTCACCATTTTATTCATGCTGTCTGAGAGCATTACAAATTCAGGATTGCCGTTTTCATGAATCGTGGTACTGAAATTCCCGTCCGCTATTCCTCTCATGGAATGAGTGATACGGTTGATACCCTGAACGATCTTGCTGTCCACCATGCGGTTGATCAGCACCAGCAGTACGCCAAAGATGATCACCATACTCAGGGAGACCACCAGAGTCTGACTGGTGCGCTGCCCGTAATACTCGTTGGCAGGCATAAACGTACCGATGATCCTGCCCTCGTATTCCTCAGCCAGATAATAGCCTCTCACCCCGTCTATCCTAACACTGCCCCGGCCCGTATAGTTAGCCGGAAAACCTGCATCCACCGCCGGAGTACCTATCAGCGACGGATTCGGATGCGCCAGGATCTCCCCGCTGGCCATGTCTATGGCATAGATATAGCCCTTCTCCCCGAAATCGATATCACCCAGCACCAGGTCCAACGCTGTGCTGGCCAGCATCTCCTCCAGTACTTCCGGTCTCACGCCCACCTGCACCAGGCCCTTACCGTCCCTGCGCGCCACACCGATATATTGCATCACCACGCCCTCCGCCACATTGACCTGAGGCTCCTGGGCAATCTCGATGCTGGGGTCGTCTACGATCACCATAAAGGCATTGGACTGCTCGCCGCTCTTCATATCAAATCCCACGTAAGAGCCGATGGTACTGCTGGTAATGATCCCGTCCTCGTCAATGATATGTAACTCGTTCACCTGTAGTCGGTCTTTGATCTCATTTAATCTGGCTGCATTGCCCGCCAGGGTTTTATCCGCCGCAAGCATATCCGCAAACGCTCTGGTCTTAGCCAGATTGTCCTCGCTGAGATTGTTTGTAAGCCGCACTATATTTTCCTCATTACTCACCAGTTTTTCTTTTACGTCCTCCAATTTATCCCGGCTGGATGCCGTGTTATTTCTCTGGGTTACTACTGTCTGTAATACGAAAACCGCCGTGATCGTAACAATGAGTGCCGCCAGCATATAGGCAAAAAGACGCTGCGTGATAATTTTCTTCATGACCGTGTTTTCCTTTCCCGAAAAAAACTTTTTCATGTGGTAAGTTCTTAAATCCAGTGTATACGAAATATCATGAAAGCGCAACAGAGAATTTCAATACCCGGCTGTTCTACAGCAGAAAAATTTTGTCCGGCCTGCCGTTGGCCACTGCCAGGACGATACGTGCCGTCATATTTTTCACATTACAGCGCAGGTATTCCAGCAGTTCGGCGTCGTCATCCCAGAATGAGCGCACCGTCTCCTCCACAATCCCCGTCAGCATATCCGCCGTATGCTCCGGCGGCCGCGCCTGAAACCACTCTGTGAGCCGAATGTACTCTCTTTCCTCAAAACCTGTTTCCTGTAAAGGTTTATGAAGTAATGCATGCCCCAAAAGATTCATCAGCACGATCTCGCACACATTCTCATACAAATCTCCGTACAGCGGATCGTATTTTTCCAATATCTCCCTCACATAAACTCCGTCAAATCTTCCCAGAAACCTTTGTTCCGCGGAGACGGACCGAAGATAATGGTAAACCGCGTCCGCCCCTCTGCGGCGGCTCAGATCTGCCAGCACCGGATAGTCCAGCGTAAGAATGGTTTCCTGCGGACAAAATCTGGCATCGTACCGTTTCAAAAATTCCGGAATCCCCAAGCGCACGGTGTCCCCCAGGCATTTGACGCCATAGTCCTGAAAAATACCGGACAGTTCGTTAAACATTTCCCGGATATGACCTGTCTTTACGAGCACAAGCTGCGCTCCTATGGCATACTGTTCCTCCAAACTCACATCTCTGGGAGCGAGAGTATCCAACGTTTGGTTTTGGTACTCTTCCAGACAATATAGAACCCCTTCCATCAATGTCTGCGCCCTTTCATAGGTTATGGATGTGCTCTCCCATCCGGCATATTTTTGCGCCAGCTTTGTAACGATCGGCAACAGTTCCTCCATTGTATGATCCATTGTGTTTCCTCTCTCCCATCAAAGGGTTTCACAAAATCTAAAATCTCTGTGACAACGCCATCAGATACAGCTCCCTGTCCCATCTCTCCACAATATCAAACTGGGCGAACTCTCCTCTGCCCCCGGTCTCCTCAAATCCACTGTACCCGGCCCTCACCGCCTGGGCAAAGATATCCAGACAGGTTCCCTCCAGATATTGCAGATCCCCAAAGCAGACCTCCTCAAACTGCTCCTTCATAAATGAGAGTAATTCCTCGTCCGTGATCTCGTCGTGCATCTCATTTTTATACAGATAAAATATCTCCTGCAATCTGACCAGCGTTTCCACATAATTGTTTTGAGATATAAAGGAGGAATCACAAAACGTCTGTATGATCTGAGGCAAAATACTCCGCCCAAACTCAATTCTCCCTTCGTTTTTTAGAATGCGGCTTTTCTCCGACAGCAGCAGTTCCATATCCTCCTCCGACAGAGTCAGGCCATACCTTTCGGCATACCGGTTCGTCTCCCGCATCTGTTCCATCCACATGCGGCTGTTTGCCAGTTCCATCCAGTTTTCTCCGCTCATACACATACCCCCATTGTATAATGTTTTATTTGCAGTTCCTTTAGTATAGTTCCGGTAAAAAAGTAATTCAAGCCTTGAAAAATACGTGAATTTGTGATATTATTATATCAGAAAAACGCAGGTGCCGAATGTTCGGTACCTGCGTTTAGGATTTAATGTTATATCGTCTTTAGTACAGTTTCTTTCGTATCCGCCTCATCTCCTCCCACACATTATCTCCATAATTGCTGACCAGCACGGTTAACGTCTTTTTGTCCGGATGGTATTCCGACAGGAAACTTACGCCTGGATCGCAGCCCTGGAAATAAGGGATATCCGCTCCCTCTCCACCTATGATCCACACGCCATAGCCATAGTACCCCTCCTCGGCGTCCGATCCGTCGCCGCTATGTCTGCTGAGCATCCGGGAAACCATATCCGGCGGCAGCAATTTTCCGTCAGTCAGTCCCTCCCAAAAACGTATAATATCCGGCACCGTCACAAAAGCCCCTCCGGCCCCTGTTCCTTTGGCGTCCACACTGTAGATATTGGTCCGGTAACTGTTTGACGTTCCGTCATAGATATAATTGTTGGCGCATCCGGCAGGCAGCCGGTCAAGCTCAAAATAGCCCGTGTCCCTCATACCGCATACATCAAACACACTTTCCTTCAGATACAAGTCGAATTCCATGCCCGTGATCCCCTCAAGGATCATAGCCAGCAGTACATATCCCGTATTGTTATACTGGAACCTCTCTCCTCTGGGATACATCATTTTTTTATGGATAAACAGGGGCAACAGGTCCGCGTTATGACGGATTTTATAGTTGGGGTAATCCGTCCACAGCTCTTCATACTCATCCATAACGCTCTCGTCAAAATAGTCCGGAACGCCGGAAGTATGCGTCAATAGCTGCTCCACCGTCACAAACGGGTCGATGTCATGCAGATCCAGTTCCAGTAAACTCCCCAAAGTATCCTCAAAGCGCAGTCTCCCCTGCTGGATAAGCTGCAATATGCCCACCGCCACAAACACCTTGCCCGCAGAGGCGCTGGCAAATTTCGTGTCTATGGTATTGGGAACCTGATTGGCCAGATCCGCGTATCCGGTCACTCTCTGAAAAAGGATCTCTCCCTCCCGGGATACGCTTTCCGCTCCTCTGAAATCCTGCTGTAAATCACTTCCCGTAATAAACATATTATCTACCTCCACTAAAATTCTTTTTCCCAAAAAGTCCATCCCACACAGGGTTCAAACCCGATCTTCTCATAAAATGTATTTTCCCGTTTCGCCAAGCCCTCTCATAGATCTCCACCATAAACTCCCGCACGGCCATAAAGTCACAATAAATCCTGAAATTTCTGCATGTAATGCTTTTCACTGTTTCCTCCATTTCTTCAGAGCGCTTTCCGTTTTATCGCCTGCGGGGATATGCTGCCGCACCTTTGGTTTTCTGGCAAAAGTGCGCTCAAGACGCACAAAAAAAGACGATCGATTCCTGACAGAATCATTCGTCTTTGCTGCCTGCGACAATATGGTAAGGCCAAGCGTAACAAAACATGACCCCAGATAAAATCGGGCTGACAAAAAAGATGATCCATCTATCCTTCAGGCAACAAAAGAAAACGCAGAACTGCGTTAAATCGCGCGTTTCCAATTGTTTCTTCTTTGATAGACTACTGAATCATCTTTTCACCCCTCTCTTAAAAGATATGCCCATCCTAACATGTAATGACCCAAAAGTCAATGCTCGATTTATAGACCTTCCCTCTGGATTTTCCTTCATCCCTGACATTGCCGTTTCGGAGCATTGACCCCTCACCCGCCGTCTGTTATACTATATGCTGATACGATTTGGCAACCGTGGCGGCCTGTAAAACACTGTATCCGTGCGGCATTCACCATGTGCCTCAGAGGACCCACTGTGTTTTTGCGGGCGCTGCACCCGGTTCAATGCTTACGACAAAAAGGGAGGACGTCCGCTATGTTTAGAGAACTGCGCAGAAACAAACAACTTTTATCCCAGGAGCAAAGCGTTTCAATATTAGAGAAAGGGACCGCCGGGGTATTGGCCCTATCCGGGGACGAGGGCTACCCCTATGCGGTTCCCATCAGTTATGTATATAACGATAACAGAATCTTTTTTCACAGCGCCGTCAGCGGCCACAAGATAGACGCCGTCAAGCGCTCCGATAAAGTCTCCTTCTGCGTCATCAACCGGGACTGCGTCGTACCCGAGGAATATACTACCTACTACAAGAGCGTGATCGCTTTCGGCAGGATTCGGATACTGACGGAGGACTCGGAAAAAAATGCCGCCATCCAACTGCTGGCCAAAAAGTATCATCCCACCCATACTCCCCAGGGACGAAACGCCGCCATCGCGGAGGCATGGCCCCGTATGACCCTGTTGGAACTGCGCATAGAGCATATCACCGGCAAAGCCGCCAGAGAGCTTATGAGCTGAAGGATACTGTTCCAAAAAAATCTTTTTCCGTGTCTCTGCCCCCGGCTACAGTCATCTGATCCAACGTTTCCTGTACTACATCGTAGACTTTTCTACGCTTGCCCGAAGTCAAACGGCTGATCTTGCACCGGGGATGCAGCCCTGCCAACAGCAGGATATCCTGGAGTACCCCGTTCCCCAACCCGGGAATACGCTGCTCAGTTACAGTCTCATTTATCTGTTCCGCGATGGTCCGGCTCTCCGGTATCTCAAGCATATGACATCCTCTGCCGTTATATATATTCCCATTATGGCACGGTAAACCTGACAACATATGTCATCTTTTCACTTTTTTCTGCATGGTCCCTACTGCGAAAAGGAAATCTCCAGCACGCTGGCATACTCCGTGGGCAGCTTTTCCGGCATATCCACGATCAACGTCCCATAGCGCTGTACAAAGCTTACCTGGCCATGCCCCAGCAGCCGGACACCGCTCACCTTCTCCTGTTCCCTCAGGCTGGTGATTACCGTATTCTTCCGGCCCACAGACTTCATCACAAAGGCATACAGTTTGCCGTCTTTCTGCACAAAACGGAAATCATCATCGTCCCATGCCACCTGCTCCTCTCTGAAACCGTCGATGATCACGGAGGCATGGCCCTCTCCGGCCACTCTCCAAGGCCTGCTGCCGTATACAGCCTCCCCGCTTACCGCGAACCACCCCGCCAGCTCCTTCAGAATCCAGTCCGCCTCCTCGTCTATGGTGCCGTCCGGCCGCTGCAAAATATTGATGAGCAGCGTTCCGTTCTTGCTGATGGTATCCACCAGAATATCCAGTATATGACGGGGCGTCTTGTATTTGGCCTTTCTGTCATAGAACCATCCCCCGATGCAGGTCTCGGACATCCAGGGCACCGGAGAGATATCCACAAGCTGACTCCTCTCGATATCCAGAGCGCCCACCCGGTATATATTCTCGGAACGGTTCTTCTGGGTATAGACGGCCCGGTTCTGCCCGTGCAGTTTCTCCGAAGTATTATACAGATGCGCCACGGCTTCCAGACCATACCGATAAGCCTCGTCCCCGGCATCCTCCCCCTCTCCAAAGGGCAGCGAGCTGTCCGAATAGAGCAGATCCGGCTGAAATCTGTCTATGATCTCCTTGGCCACCTTCAGCCAGTATGCACGAAAATCCTCATTCCCGGTGAGCCAAACCCACCGGTCCGGCTCTCCCGGCGCGGATACATGCTCGTAATTGTTGTGATAAAAATGCCGGTAAACAGGGTTGTTGCCGTCATAGGGAACACCTGCGTAAGGCCCGTATGTATCCGCCCCCTTGTTGGACCGCCACCAGGCAAAGGAGGCGCCCAGATGCTCCGTCAATCCGAAGGGCATATGCCATTTCTCGCTGGCTGCCTTCCACAGAGCACAGATATCCTTGCCCGGCCCAACCTCCACCGAGTTAAAATGATTGTACTGGGACGCGTAATTAAAGAAGTGGTCATGGTGAGTGGCCTGCGCCACAAAAAATCTGGCCCCCGCCTTATAGTATTTCTCCATCAGAGCATCCGGATCAAAATTCTCCGCTTTCCAAAGCGCGCAGATGTCCTTATATCCGAATTTTGACGGGTGTCCGTAAGTCCTTAAATGGTACTCATACTGCTCCGTACCTTGGATATACATGTTTCTGGCATACCAATCGCCGCACATGGGAACGGACTGCGGCCCCCAATGGCTCCAGATGCCGAACTTGACATCCCGAAACCAATCCGGGCACTGAAAGTTTCTGAGAGAATCAAATGAAGCCTGGTACATAACACATCCTCCTGTTAAGAATTCCTCGATTTTCCTATTGGCGCATACACTGCTGATCCACATCCGGCCGCCTAAGATGTCCTGATGCGGACCAACGCGCTTTCCGAAAACCCGCTGTTTGTTTATTGTTAATTTCTGAGTCTATGTTTCCAGTAGAAAACTCCGGTCGCAAAGTTCTTCGTTATGCGTGACCCTGCGAAGTTCGTCCCTCACCTCCATCAGGGCAAACCCCAGCAGATTGGCTCCCTGCCATTTAAACGGATTACATGCATCCGGATCACTGGCGTCAAGACCGATTCCCCAGATGCCGTCATAGGGGCTGGCCTCCGCCAGAATGCTGTCGCCGGTGGAGAGCAGGAAATCCCGCAGTTCCCGGTTCTGGCTGAATTTGCGCCAGTTTCCATTGAGAACTATGGAATATTTGGCCGCATCCCACAGCTCCCGGTCAAAGCCTCTGATCTTTCTCCCCAGTTCCTTGATCTCATGGGGTTTGCGGCTATCCATAATCTGTTTCCGGGTCTCCTCATCCTCAAACAGTTTCGCCTTCTGTTCCATCATAAACTGCTCCATACAGCAGTATTTGGTGACTGAGTAGCAAAATTCCTGCATCCACCACTGGCTGAGGCAGCTCTCCGTGATCTTTCCGTCTCCCGCAGGATGATGTTTCCAAAACAGGCACATATCATACCGCCTGCCTTCGGCGGCCTCCTGGGTTAACCAGGTTCCGGTATATTTGGGCGCTCCCTGCGGCCTCCACAAGAGGAGGCAGAGTCCGCCCTGTCTCAACGCCACGCCGCTATTTTCATGCTCCCACCAGCCGCTCCACGTGACCGGCTCCGGAAACAGATTCTGATACTCTGCCCGCTCCTCCTGGGAAAGCCTGTTCAGCCAGTCACAAAAGCGACATATATATTGCTCGCCATATCCCATGCGCCAGCCAATAGAGCCCCTTTCGATATGTGGGTAGGCCAGCCAGGGCGGCGGCATGATTTTTATCCCATTTATACGCACTAGACACCCTCTTTCCCCGCCGAACCTCATGCGCCGTCCAACGGAGTGCTTTTTCAATTATGAGAAGGAACCGATCCGCCTCCTCCGCCTCATTTTTTCAGTGCAAATAGCAGACCTCCTGTGACGAGTACTACTGCCAGCACCATGACCGCTGCCAACGCTGCCACATTGCCCTCCCTTCCCTGGGGGGTGATCCGCTCCCCGTCAAACTCCTTTTCCACTGGCTGGGACTCTCCGATCCCGGGCGCAGTATCGGGATATAGCGCATCCATCCCCCCATCCGGTTTATCCAGACAAATCCACACGTCTTTGTAGCCATAATAATATCCCACGTTCCCCCATAGATGTCCCACGCTGTCCTCATATGTGGTGTGGTAATAAGGCAGACGGTCTCTGACCGTCATGGCGGATTGATACGGCGACCCGGGATATTCCCACAATAAGATTTCTTTTCCCATATACTGCTCGTTCAGTGTGCCGTACATCTCCTGTATCTCCGCCCCATATTCCTGTTCAAAAGAGATATGATCATAAACCACATCCATATACTCCATGGGCATCCAGCCGCTTTTCCGATCCTGTTCATACACGCCCCACAGCGTTCCCTGTTTGTCCTCATAGGTGAAGGAAATATATGCCTCAAATCCATTCTCCCATGTATCGATCTTTCTGTCGGACAGTGGACTGGCATACAGGATCACCACTCCATCAGGCCCGTTCGCCGTATAAGTACGGCCCTCATATGTGCACTCGGAAGCATGGTCTTCATAAAAGGAATCCTGCGGTTCCCAGATCGTATCTGCCTGTGCGGGAATCACACACAACATACAACAGAAAAATACACCCAAAACACAGATCCGTTTTTTCATAATACTCCCTTCCTGTCCCTAATAAAACTGTCCCAGCAGCCACGAACAACCGTTAGCGGCAAACGATAACAGTACCGGCCTGCTGACCGTCCACCGCCTGTCTCTGCAAAAAATATAATAAATAAACGCTTCCGATGCTACCACCACCGTTTCTGTAATAAGCTGCACCGGAATCCTGCGGTAATATGCCAGATACAGGCTGCAAAGCCAATTGCATAACACGGCGGGCGGATTGGTAAGCAGATTAACCAGCACTACCAGAAACATATTTTTCCCTGTGCGCATACCCAACAAATATGCCACCGCAAGCTCTATCGCCACCGTAAGCGCCAAGGATACGCCAAACATACGAATCAGGTAAACTGCCATCACACACTCCTCCAGCATCCTCCGGTGATATACTGTTTAGAGTCCCGCATATCACCTTCTGAACTTTGGCCGTTGAACACCGCATGCCAGGATCAGCAAGGAGAGCACGCTCCCTATACATCCTATCATACTACTGTTTTGCCAGGTTGACAACTGCAAATAGGCAGGCAAAAAGCCCAGAAACAGGCCAGTCCTCCCCTCTCCTATTAAGACATGAAAACCAATGTATTCGTCACAGAAAAATCACCGTTTCCGATTTTCCGTCCATATGCGCTATCCCTCCTACCGCATGAAATCTATTTGATATAGTTATCATACCATCAAAAAAGCAGCGGGCCAAGTGCGCTTCATACGCACTTAGTCCGCTGTCTGTCGTAAGATAAATATCGGATATTGCCTGCCCGGGTATATGATCTTTACAATATATCCGTACTGTTCCGGCTACAGATATTCACGCAGATCTTTGATGAGAGTTTCCTCCGCGTGAATGATCTTCTCGGTCAGTTTTTTACTGTCCTGATCGGCCGCCTGATATTGATGGAGATACTTATATAGAGATTTAACTCCCATATTACAGCCGTCCGTGACCAGATCCGCCACCGCTCTGTCAGAGTCTTCTCCCGCCAATTTCATATTGGTCTTCACCCAGGACATCATCTTGGCCATAGCGGCAGGTTCTTTGCCGTCATCCTGACACTTTGCCAGATATTCGTGGGTTTCACTCCCCAGCTTGGAATGGGTTTCCTTGCTCTGCATCAATAAATCCTTTAAATGCGCGTCCTGCACATGCTCCATCACATCATCCAGAGAGGTAATACCCATCTTTACTCCCGCATTACATTCCCGCAACAGTTTGATCGTATCGTCTTCCATTCCCACACGCTCCTCTACCTTTGTCTAAAAAGGAATCCTTTACCGGGTAGTGTGTGTAAAAAGAATGAAATTATTCTTTCGGAATTTTAAACTTGGCGATCAGAGAGTCCAGCGTAGCTGCCTGCGCCGACAGCTCCTGGCTGGTCGCGGAGGCCTCCTGGGCCAACGCCGCATTGGTCTGAATAACGTCCGATATCTGATTGATGCCGATTTCCGCCTCTTTCATGGTGGCCGCCTGATTTTCAGAGACAATGCTGACCTCATGGGAGGAGGTGGCAACCGTTCTGATCCCATCCACCACCGTCTCCAGAGAGTTGACGGCACGGTTGGCCACCTTATTGCCGTTTTCAACCTCCTGCATGGTTCCCTCTATCAGAGTTCTGGTATCAACAGCGGATCTGCTGCTCTGTTCCGCCAGCTGTCTGATCTGATCCGCCACAACGGAGAAACCTCTTCCCGCCTCTCCCGCTCTTGCCGCCTCAATAGACGCGTTTAGGGAGAGCAGATTGGTCTGGGAAGCAATACTCTCTATCTCGGAAATAATATTGCCTATCTTCTTGGACGCCTCGCTGATACGGTTCATGGCCTCCACCATCTCCCTCATATCCAAGCTGCTTTCATCCGCCACATCCGCATACTTTCTGGACTGATCATATGCCTCCCGGGCGGACGCGGCCACCTTCTCCGCGGCATCCGAAATCGTTGTGATCGTGGCCTGCAATTCCTCCACAGCGCCTGCCTGCTCCGTTGCCCCTTCCGCGAGACTTACCCCGGTGTCAGCCAGATGACCGGAGCCCTCCATAACCTGTATGGAAGATTCCTCAATAAAACGCATAGTCTCGATCATACGGTATTTCAGTTGTCTGGACGCGTCAAACAACTGTTTAAAATCGCCAATATATCTGGAATTATCCTTTGATCTTACGGTGAAATCACAGTTGGCCATCTCTCCCAGAATATGTTCCATATCAGAAATAATAAAATCCAGAGATTGCGCCATCTCTTTGGCCGAGGCGATCATATCCGCCACCTCGTCCTCCGTGTCGGTATCCGGAAACGGACTGAACAGATCTCCCTTGGCAAAGCTTTCCAGCCTGTCTCCAAGCCGTATCATCGGAGCGGAAATACCCACTGCGATATTTTTCCCCAGACGAATGGAAAATGTGATAGCCACCGCGATCACCACCGCAATCACAGCTACCAGCGCAATACATACAAATAACATGGTGACGGAGACGCTGTTTCCGCGATTTACCTTCACCTCCATGATATCTATCAGTTCATCGTTGATCTCATCATACAGAGGCATGAGTTCCGTCATTGCCTTAGCCTGCGCCTCTTTGCACATCTGGGCATCCGAAGACATCCCCATTTCCAGAATCTCCCGTTCCAGCTCCCAATATTTTGTAAGCTTACCGGATATATCCCTGTAGATCTCCTTGTTAGCGCTGGAAACCATATATGTCTCCAAGTCCGCAAAGCTCTGTGTGAATTGGTTCACGCTCTCATCGTGAGCCATACGCATACTGTTGATGGCATCCGTATCGTCATAGCCGATGCATCCCCGCAGCGCCGATCTGGTCTCCGAAAAATAAGTCATTGTCTTCCCCACGTCCCCCTGGGCAAAACCATAATTCTTCAACGATACGGCATAAATCCCCGCCACCACGATCAACACGACCAGCACTAGCACAGCCACAACCGCCGGGATTCCGGTAGCAATGACAAACGCCCGCACCAACCGCTGCTTGATACGATATTGATTCAATTTTTTCCACATCTTCCCTTCCTCCTTGTACTACACGCCCTTCACGCAGAAATAAGCAAGAAAACGCCACACTGCCTGCCCCTCGAAACAATGGCAAACGTTTCAGAACAAAAGTCAAAAGCTGTCTTCATATCGCACATTTGTCCTGGAAACATATTATTGTAAATAGGCATTACCTGCTCATATTTTTCAATATCTGATTATTAAATCTTGTTCATCATGGCATCCGGGTCCTGCGCAAACTGTATTGCCAGCTCTCTGTCGATCCTGCCCTCATAATACAGCTGGGAAATGGCCTCGTCCATGGTGATCATGCCCATTTTACGGTTGGTCTGCATGACAGATGCCAACTGATGGGACTTGCCCTCACGGATCAGATTCCGCACGGCGTGATTGGCATGCATGACCTCAAACGCCGCTACCCGGCCCCTTCCGTCCGCCGTAGGGATCAACTGCTGGGAGATAACCGCCTCCAGCACATTGGCAAGCTGCACCCGGATCTGCTGCTGCTGATGAGGGGGGAATACGTCGATCACACGGTCCACCGTGCTGGCAGCTCCAATGGTATGTAAGGTGGAGAGAACCAGATGGCCAGTCTCCGCCGCTGTGATCGCCACGCTGATCGTCTCAAAGTCACGCATCTCGCCTACTAGGATCACATCCGGGTCCTCACGCAGAGCCGCGCGCAGCGCATTGGCATATGTCTCTGAGTCCAAACCGATCTCTCTCTGATTTACCATGGACATCTTATGCTGATGCAGATACTCTATGGGGTCCTCCAGTGTGATCACATGGGCATCCCTGTTATTGTTGATCTTATCGATGATCGCCGCCAGGGTGGTGGATTTACCGCTGCCGGTAGGTCCGGTCACCAGAACCAGTCCTCTTTTCCGCTGATACAGATCCACCACGGACACGGGCACACCCAATTCCTCGGGAGCGGGCACTTTGGTGCCCACCAGACGAAAGGCCATAGCCACGGACCCCCTCTGTTTGTAAGCATTCACTCTGTAACGCCCCACGTTGGGGATGGAGAAAGACATATCATATTCGCCCCTCTCCTCAAAACGGTCCCTCTGCGCCTCTGTCATAATAGCCAGTAATACTTCCAGAGTGTCCGCGGGCATCATTCTGGGGTAGTTCATCGTGATCAGATTGCCGTTTACCCGCATCTTGGGCGGTATGCCCACCGTCAGATGCACATCCGACGCGCCCGCCTCTTTGGCCGCCGATAATATCTCTTCAATTGTTGGCATGTTCTTTCCTCTTTTCCTCAAATATTGTTCTGTGTACTATCTCCCAGCGCCTGTCTGGCAGAACGATTAATTAATTGGTTTATACAACCGAATATTCCCGAAACCGTTTAATTGTCTGAATATATTTATATTACACGAAAAACCGTTGGATGGCAATAACCTATTTTTTTCTGAAACCGTCTTTCAGGCCCTCCCCTCTCAACTCCAGATCCGGCTGTGTCGGGGCCGCAGGGAACATATCATATCCCGTCCTGTCCCCCATAACCGGTTTATAGAATGTGATCCCCTCTATCTCATAACTTTCCAGTTCATAAGTTCCGTAATCCGCCTGCCAGATATAATAGTCCTGCAGTCTGCAGCCGTATATATATCCGCCCAGCGCAAATATCTTATAGACACCGTACAGAAGTATGCAAAAGTACACCAGACTCTGCAGCCGGTTCCAGTTTAAGCGGATAAGCAGCCAACCCACAGTCATAAAATCTATCAGCAGCACATAAGCGTAACCATAGCGCATCAGCGGCGCGCTAAACTGCCAGAACAGATAAGAACAGTTCAGCATCCCCAGCACCAGCAGTATATCCAGGTCTTTCCACCGCTTTTTGATAAACACGTGACATGCGCTCACCAGGAATATGGGAATACATACGGCGCTGCCCAGTATCAGTATTTTTTCCATGGCAGAAAGGGTGTTTATAAACCAGTTGGGTATCCATTGCGTTGCAGGGGTATCCAGCAGCTGTATGTTGTATAACGCTTTACCCCATGCGGATATCTGCGCCGCGTCCACCTCGATGGCCGCCGGGTCCATCTTCCAGTCAACACTGAACAGGTCAAGCTGCGGAAAAGGATAGATCAGCCAGCCGGAGATCATCACGGTCCGGGCAAACCAGGGGACCGCCACGGCCAGCCCCATTGCCAGATACAGACAGATCTCTTTAAGACGCTTTTCCCTTATCAGACCACAGGCAGGTTTTATCAACAGCAACAGGATCAAGCCCGCCGTCAGTTTCAAAGTCAGCGCATATACCCCCGCCACACAGAGCAGAGAAAAAGGAGCGATATCTTTTTCCTCCTCCTCCAACAGGTCCATCCACTTGATCACAACAAAGAAAACAACACACATGATACAATAATCCGATGCCGGAGAAACCACTTCATTAGTGATCGTGGTCAGATAGTATACGGCTCCCACTCTTGCAAGATCACTCAGCGTAAACCGCTTTCTCTTCCAGCTCCGGGTGATATCCAGCGCCGTCAGAGTGAGTATCACCGCAAAATAGCCGTTGCAGGCATGCAGAGACTCACCCGTCAAAAACTTCATACTGTACAGAGCGCTCAGGGCAAAAGAAGAGCTGTTGTAGGCGAAACGCTCATGCAGATTGCCGAGCCCCGGCACCACTCCGTACTCCTCGATCCAGCGGATGCTCTGTCCATGATACAGGTCCGAATCATAGTGAATATAGCCTCTGGAGGTAAAAAACGCCCACAGGACGATGAGCAGAAGCAGCAATATCTTTTTGGATATACCGTAGGCCTTCCATCCCTGAGTTATATATGTTCCCAGTTCCCGGCGGCACAAAAGAGCCGCCAGGGCACATATCGCCGCTAACACCAGATTCGCCGCCAGTCCCACGCCCCCCGCAAAGCTGAATAGCTGCGCATAGACCGTGGCTATGATCACGCCCGCCATAAGCAGGCTGTCCATCCTCTTTATTCTGTAATTAAACAGCTTTCCGCACAGAACCGCGAAACCGCCGCCCAGACAGAAAGTCGTTGCAAATATATAGATCCAATTTAACAGTACTGCCAGCATTCCCGTATCTCCTCCGTTCCAGTCCCCACCGACTTTATATGGGGGATGGTCCGGTCCCCCTATAATATATTAGATCATTTATTCACACATATATACACGCTTGCCTGATTATGAATGGTTTTTGCGGCCTTATCCACATCCCGGTCATCATAAACAAATATTCCGCCTCTTCCTGAAAATAAGATTCGGGTTACGGGCGGCGGACCATCGCCTTGCCCGCCGCCTGCTAAAGCCAACAGGCCATCTGTTTTCTCCCTGTCAACGGCATTCCTCAGACAAATATCCCATTATTAAAAAACAGAATATGTCATATTCCCAGCCAGTTTTTAATCGGATTGACCTGCCGGGCCTGTTCCATGATCTCTCCGCTCCTCTCACGCAAATAGCGCTCCAGCTCTGCCACTTCCGCGTCTGAAAACCCCTCCGCGCGATCGATAAGCCCGTCCGGCACGATCCCCTCCGCCACATCCTTTCCACGGATAAAAGATACTCTTGCAAACCGCTTATCCTTCCTGTTTATAATGCCTGATACCAACATATTGACGGAATCCATAGGCTCCTCCCCCAAATAGGCTTTTGCACAATTATACAATTTCCCGAAAGCAAAATCAAGCTTGACAGGTTCAACCATGGGTTTATCCTGTTCAAAAATCCTTCGCTTGCCAGTATTTTTGCTTTACTGTATGATAAACATGTAAGTCGTGCATGCATAGATGTTATGCCTGTTTTACTGTCAATCCCATACAGAACAGGCAAGTCAGAATACTGATAATATAGTTGCCGGCGACAGCAGAGAATATGTCATACAGGCAATCACTAACTCTCTGTCCTGGTGACGGAGCCGGCCAAAATAGATAAAAACGGGCTCCGCAATTACCAAATATATTATAAAAAAGGAGGTATGTCATGAAATATCAGATAGGTCAAAATATACGCTCCCTGCGCTCTAAACGTCTGGTGAGCCAGGAAGATCTGGCGGAGGCAATAGGGGTTACGGTACAGGCGGTAAGCAAATGGGAAACGGGAAGAGCCAATCCCGACCTTATGCTGCTGCCAAAGCTGGCAGAGTATTTTAATGTGACTATTGACGGTTTGTTTTATTTCAGTGAGGCTGAAAATACACTGCTGGAGGATACCGCCCATATTCTGAAACAACATTCCGATTGGTGGGCAGGTATCTCGGAAACGGATATGACCACCACCGCGCTCCCCCGCTACGGTTTCTTTACCCCCACGGAAGATACGCTCTGCCTGCTGGGAGATGTGAGGGGAAAGAATGTGCTGGAGCTTGCCTGCGGCGGCGGAGATTCACTTGTCTGGATGGGGAAAAAGGAAGCGAAAGAACTATGGGGCCTGGATATCTCCGCCGCCCAGATCAGGCGGGCCGGCGCGCTGCTGAAAAGCAGCGGGATGAAAGCAAATCTATTTGTATCGCCAATGGAATTGAATCCGGGATTGCCCCACGGTCATTTTGATCTGGTATTCTCCATATACGGGCTTGGCTGGTCCATGGATCTGGAAAAAGTCATAATCCATGCCTCGCAGTATCTAAAGCCCGGGGGGAGGCTGCTGTTTTCTTGGGATAATCCGATGATGCAGTGCATTTTCTCCGAGAATCAAAAATACAGCTTGTGCCGATCCTATGTGGAGGAAGAAGAAATTCCGATCTCCAAAAACGGTGAGACATTTCATATGCGCAACTGGAAACTGTCCACATACTTAAATTATCTGGCCAAACATGGTTTCCTCATCGAGCAGGTGGTAGAGGAATCCGATTATGATGAGACGGAGGCAAATCTTTTTCAGGAGGGGAGGTTCTATTCCGCCGACAGAGCCCGGTTGTTTAATCCCGCATTTATTGTGAAAGCCCGCAAATTATAACGGGCCCCCACATATTTGTTAACCAGACAGTGCAGGAGCTGTAAAAGAAAAGCCTTACAGCTCCTGCACCGTCCTATAAAAGACTTCTACACCGCCTAAAGTTCTTTTTTCATATCCCTTTATCGGAAATGCGGTCTCCGATGTTTGGGGGATCATCCATGCGAAGACATGGGCGGTTTTCTGAATTGTATCCGCAAGATCCCCATTATACGCAAACGCCGTCTCGTTCCCGACAGAGAGCAATTCAAGAGTGGAAATATTTTTCTCCAAAAGATGCATTATGATATTTTGCAGTTTCTCAAAAAACCACTTGTTACGCAAATCAATTATGTCGGAATCCAGTTCCGGAAATCCCTCTGTATTGATCCAGAAATCATAGATGTATTTATCACCGTTTCTTTCAATATAAAGTCCAAAATCTTTAAATGGATACAGATTGGCGTTTACCACTATGATCTTTTGTTTTCGTAACAACGTGTTAATATTTGTATAATTTCGGATTTCCTGCTGGTTCTCCCAACGCCAGTTATCTATACTGTACGCCTTAACTAATTTAACAATCAATCCGCTATTGCCTAATTCCTGTATAATGCCCACAATATCTATCGCGTCACGCAGCACACAGTTTATGTTTATGACAGCCGCCATGCAGCACCTCCAAATGCCTCTGTTGAATCATAAGCACCTTGCAATAATCATGTATCCTCTGGTTGCTGCCTTCATCAGCATCTTTCAGTCCCTTAACGCAAGAATCATCTCCGTATTGTCTGTAAGACTTACATCGGCATTCCTGTCTTCTGCGCTTATCTGATAATCGCCCTTAAAGGCTTCTATTTCAGCCCAGCCGTTTTCATCGGTTTTTGCCGTTGTATCTGTCCACCATTCCTGTTTTACAAGTTTCTTAAGCATCTCATACGAAGGCTTGCGCGAGTTATCCTCTCTTATAAAGCCGCTCGGCGCCTTAAGCCATGCCCCGTCCCTATAATCCCATGTGGTAATCGCTGCGACAAGCGGATGGGAAAACAGTACCCTGTACATCTCTTCCATCTGGCGCGCCTGTCTTTCCTCACCTTCGGGGGTCGTGGGCCAGCTATCCACCCGCCAGTCATTCAAATCCTCGATATGCGGGGGCATAATCTCACCTGAGATAAGAGTATTCTCGGTAAAGTGTATCGGAAGTCCGAAATGCGAAAACCGCTCCAATACCTCCTCAAGTTTCTCCCTTCCCCAATATCCCTGATGCTGGTGCGACTGAATACCTATGGCGCTTATCGGAACTCCTGCATTCAGGCAGCCGTCTATGAGGATCTCGTAGTTTATGGACGTATTAAAATCATTGAGCAGCAGTATCGCGTCAGGATTATTTTCATGAGCCCTCTCAAAGACTTCCTTGATAAGGCCCACGCGCCCCTTCTCCTTACATATCCTGGTAATGGCATTATCATACTTGTCAAATATCGGCATGATGACAACCTCATTGATTACATCCCACATGTCGATAACGCCCTTAAAGCCCGTAACCTCTCTGTCAATCCTCTCAAGCTGTTTCTGCATGATCGTCGGATTATCATACTTCATGAGCCAGTTGGCACATACGGTATGCCAGCACAGGGGATGCCCCTTCACCTTGACTCCCTTATCCTTAAGGTACTGCGCCGTCTTCATGAGCGCGTCTTTATTTGTTTTACCCTCTTCGGGCTCATAGTTACCCCAATAGAACGGAAGGGTGGCATAATTGAATACCTCAAGCCAACTGTCTGTCAGCCTCTTATACTCATCCCCGCCCTTTGATACATACGGGATAAAATCAAAGCCGCCGCAGCCGAACAAAAATGCGTGGTTTACCTGCCTGATGCCTATTGCACGATTTGACAGAGGATTCCCGTGTTCATCGGTAAACCGAATCCGCTTATTAACTTTCCTGTGTGCTGTTTCCATATTAATCCCTCCTTGCAGGAAATGTCTGAATGCCTTTATAGTCGCCAGGACTTTTAGAGATCCTTTTTGGCTTTTTCAAGCCTATCTATAACATTGTCACACCAAATGTCGAATTCCTGGTCCTCATTTTGTAATTCGGGGTGTGCAAGAATGTTTCTGACGGTCATTCTGATGCCATCCTCCGCACTGATCGCAGTTCTGAATCCAGGCACGAGCGACTTTATCTTAGAATTGTCAAACACCACCGAATTTGCCTTATCACCGATAAGACAGCCGATTAAATCATAACTGCTCATCGCTGCAAGTGTCTGCGATGCCACATAATATGGTTTTAACTTGACTCCCAGCGCATCTGCGACAGCCCCATATATCCTGTTCCAGCTCAAGCTCTCGTCAGAAGTTATATGATATGCCTGACCGATTGCCTCCGGCCTGCCGATCAGTCCTGCATAGCCCTTTGCAAAGTCACTGTTGTGCGTTATGGCCCAGAGCGAAGTCCCATCGCCATGAATTATGACAGGTTTACCGTCCATGATCCGTTTTACTACCTGCCAGCTCCCTCCGTTTCCGTGAACGCCGAGCGGTACGCTGCGTTCGTCATAGGTGTGACTTGGACGAACGATCGTGACGGGGAACCCGTCCTCCCTGTATCTGTCCATGAGGTATTTTTCGCAGGCGATCTTATTGCGGGAATATTCCCAGTATGGATTATCAAGCGGCGTTTCCTCGGTGATTATATAGTTCTCCGGCGGTTTCCGGTATGCAGAGGCAGAGCTTATATAGATATACTGCCTGGTTTTGCCCCTGAAGAGCCGATAGTCACGCTCGACCTGTCCGGGAACAAATCCGATGAATTCACCCACACAGTCAAAGGTCATGCCTTCAAGTTTTCTGGCTGTTTCTTCCTCATTTTCGATATCCGCTGAGATGATTTTCACATTTTCGGGCAACATTTCATTTCTACTGCCCCGGTTAAGCAGGTAAAGCTGGTCTATCTTTGTTGCCAGCAGCCTTGTTATCGCCATACTTATCGTTCCTGTCCCGCCGATCAGCAATACTTTCATGACATATCTCCTCTCTGTTTTTTCTGATTCCAACTATAACACATCCGGGTTTGTGGCATCAATGGTTTGTGGAGAGTTTTGGAGATTTGTTCTATTTTTGTGTTTATAAGTTCTGCTTTTGATGACTGGGTTGCTTTTTGCTCAATCTGAACTGTTTCGGAGTAAGTCCCATGTGTTTTTTAAAACAGCGGATAAAATGGCTGCAATCGGAAAAGCCCGTCTGCCGGCTGATAAATGAGAGGTTATGATCGGTGAAAAGCAGATATTCTTCGGCTTTGAATATCCTCATGCGCTCGATGTATTCCTTGCAGCTCATGCCGTAATGCTCTCGGAATTTGGACGCAAATCCCGAATAGCTCATATGACATTTTTCGGCTATATCGGCAACACGGATATTTTCCTCAAACCGCCTGTCAATGTATTCTGCTATGTTCTCTATGCCGTAGATCTCTGTGGGGCTCACAGGACAGTTGTCTATATCAAGTCCCGAGGATATCCATTGTCTGACGATACCCAGGATAAGCCTGTATATCTGCGAACGCAACATAATATCTCTTCCGTACAGGCATTGCCCGGTTTCCCTCACACAGTCTGAAAAGATCTCACGGCTGTGCAGCACCTCGGCCTGCCTGGCATTAAAATGTATCTGCATATCTTTTGCGCGGGCATATCGGAGGATCGCCGTCACAGACGGCGCATAGGAAGATGTGTTCTGAAATATCACAGAATCGAATTTGATCCCGGCAAAAAGAATGTGCGAACCGTCCGCCGAATATATTGAATGAACCGAAGACGGATAAAAAATAATCAGCTCCCCCTCTGAAACCGTATATGCTCTTCCATCGCAGGCAATTTCAGCCCTACCTTTCAGAATATAGATAAATTCGGCAAAATAGTGCCAATGCTGCTTAACGGGAAAGTCCCTCTTTTTCGTATCAAAGACGAACGTTTCAATGGGGGAATTAAGGCTGTCCTGTCTTTCAAAAAGCGAACTCATGCAATCATTCCTTTCATGGCGAAGAGGTTTATACAATATTCATATGTAGATTTTATAACATGATTTGTAGTCAAAATCAACGCAAAAAGGAATGCAGGTATACTGCGTGCTCCAGGCGACCTTAGGACACCTCTGAAAGCGACCGATTCTCCGGGCAAAATTCAACAGCTACTTGACCGGAAAACAATGAATTGATAATTGAATATCCAGAGTACTCTTTGTTATACTGTAAACACACCGATGAGTTGAAAATGGAGGAATACAGTATGCAAATCAAACTTGGAGAAAAAATAAAAGAACTGCGTAAACGCGACAAAAGAAAGCAGGAGGATCTTGCGATAGCACTCGGTGTAACAAAACAGGCAGTATCCCGTTGGGAGGCAAACGGCGGATACCCGGATATAGAGATGCTCCCGGCCATCGCCAATTACTTTCATATTACGATAGACGAGCTTTTCGGATATGACAGCGACAGGCAAACAAAATTGCAGTCATATATAGAACAGGCAGACCAATTGTCCAAACATAAAGACTATGCAGGGCTCATTGCGTTTCTCCGAAATGCAATATCAGAGTTTCCGTCGGAATGGCAGCTCCAGTTTCGTCTCGCGAATGCCTTGGTATCCATGGGACATCAAAAGAGTGAACCGCATACAATAGTAGTCAAAGGACGCGACTGTTTTCAGTATAATACAGAGTGTAATGCCCAAAATGAATACTGGAAAGAAGCAATATCTTTATTTGAAGAAGTTTTGAAAAAGAAAATTGACGGTGATACCCGTACATCGGTAATCTTCTCCCTTATGTGGCTTTATTCCTGGATAGGCGATCAGGAAAATGCAGAAAGGACGGCCCTTTCCCAATCACCCATAAGAATCAGCCGAGAGGTACTTCTTGCTGACACGACTCTAGACGAAATATCTGAAGAATATCGTGGCGAGGCAATCCTTGGCCTGATGCATGAGTTATACAAAGTGCTCAGAACCGCTGTTATGAGCAAGCATTCCATCTCACATTCTCAGGCGGGGCTTGACGCGTTGCTTGCCGTTGTACAGTTATATGAACACATATTTGCCGATGGAAACTACGGGATTTATCACAATGACATGTGCATGCTATATTTGAACTGTTCTTCCATAGCTGTCCGCCTGAGTGATCCTGAACTCGCTTTGAATTATTATGAAGTCGCATTGGATCATTTTCTGCAATTCAACCAGGTACAGGGAATTGCTCCGTTCACGGCACCGTTAATCGATAAAGCAAAGGAATACAGACCAAGCATAGTTCTGCTTAACCGTGAATGGTTTGAGGAACATATGCAGTCTTTCCCTGCGGAATGTGTGGATGCAATCAAAAACAATCCCAAGTACGCATCGATTTTTGTTCAATAACATTGCGAGACTATGAAGAACAGTCTGTAAATGAAGATCCTCTATGATAATGAAGGGCGAATGGCTAAAGACGGCTTTTCGCCCTTGTTTCATATATAGCTGTTCTTTTTGGGTATGGCGTAAATTCTTACTATTCCGGCAGCCGTCCTTCATAGCAGGTTTTTATGCATAATTCATCATATCTCTTGAATTATGTTAATGGCTAATTGGGAGACACACTTTCTGAAATAAGTTCCTCGTAGGTACAACTGGGTGTGTCGGAAACATGGCACAATAAATCTGTAATGAAATCCCAATATTGATTAGTGTCCAGCTTGGTAATACTTTGCTGAAGAGAAGATATATGTTATAAATAATAAGATAACATATATCACATTGCTAAAATATAAATGCTTGATGTATATTAATAACAAATTACAACGGTAATTTAAACAACAAGGGGGGATACATATTAAATGAAACATATATATATACAAGAGAAGAAACATATTATACGTTTACTTTTATACAGACTATGAATGAATAGATTTTGAAATTGAGCAGATTACTGCAATGCGCGTTGCAAATTTTGTGTAGAACAGGTCAAGTATCGAAATAAAAGAGAAATGCGTTGTGGAATGGAAATATATGCTGCAATTAATCCTAATAGATGCTTATATGGCATACAGATGAGCGGTTATATAAGGAAAAAGAATTTCCTGAGTTTTTAGAAGATTTTGAACTTCCCGGGAAACGATATGGGACAAGAATGTATGGAACCCCTATCACTCTAAAATGGATGGACAGTTTAGGCATAAAACAGCACTACTACACAAAAGATGACACTCAGGTTTTAAAAATTCATTTGTTAGCGAGGACGATAAAATGAATAAACTAAAAAACGTCTTTCTTTTTTTAGTACCATTTTTATTAATTTTTTTAACAGGTTGCTCGAATCAAAGAAATAATTTTAATGTTGAAAATATAGCTAACCAAAATAACGGAGAAACGGTAGTTGAATCGACTGATCTTGTAGAAGATGTAATTAAATTCACGGAAGAAGAAAACGATGCATCACTGAGTTATCTTTTACGGACATATAGTATCAGTATGAGTGAAGAAAAGCCGAAAGTTGTATTAGATACAGATATGACGTTTTTAGGAGATGATGCATTCTGCTTGTCTATCTTAGTTCAGGCGGATAACATAGGCTTAATTGATTTAGTTGGAGTAACTATTACCGGTGGAAATTCCTTTGTATCTGTCGGTACAAATGCTGCCTTACGCCAGCTTGAACTTTGGGGACGATCAGACATACCAGTATATATAGGTACTGACGAACCCTTAAATGGATTTCGGAATCTTGATGATCAGCGCCAAGTAGTAGGTTTCATTGATAACTGGGGAGCAATGAAAAATCTAAACAACTATGTGGAACCCAGAAATTTCCATGATCTTGGAAATTATTATGAAAGAAAATGGGGATATTCCCAAACAACACCGCAGGAAGTCTCTGCTGTCGAATTCCTATTGGATATAGTGTCCAATAACAAAAATGAAATCACCATTATTTCAGTTGGTTCTCCGATCAGTATTGCTTTAGCTTGTCAACAGGACGCTGATTTTGCCCAGAATGTAAATGAAATTATATATCTTGGCGGTATTCTGGGAGAGAGGGGAACTTACACACCGTATGCAGATTTTAATTGTTTTTATGATGCAACCGCTTATAAAGTATGTTTGAACGCAAATTTTCCACAGCAAACAATGATACCACATGAAGTAGTTAATGATGTGGAAATTGACAAAGCGGTATATGATTTGCTTGAAGAAAAGGGAACTACTCAGATTTCAAGGTTTTGGGTTGATAATCAGGGAGGACTGTACCGTAGGAATACTAATCGAAAAGATAGTTGTGCCGATGCAATTGCTGTAACAATTTATTTAATTCCGTCTGTCGTTGCCCAATATCATAATTCTTATGTTGATATAAACGATGATATAACAAGTGCTGAATATGGGAAACTAATTTTGAATAGTTCTGACAACAATAACAATATATCATTTATTACCAGATAGTGTCAAGATTTTTTCGCAAATTCAATTTCTGCCATTTGGTATCCGGTAGT